>MDSZ01260762.1_pt1 | contig 36028 bp, 32 predicted proteins | sample 811201 | NCBI WGS metagenome assembly MDSZ01 (sample SAMN05326647, study PRJNA326480) | marine metagenome | isolation source: seawater | place: Indian Ocean: North | collected 2010
ACGCCCGTTTCAAAAACTCCACATACACGGAGGTGTAAAGTTCCGGTTCCGCCAACCAACCTTATTCTTTCACCCATTTTTATGTTTAATCGGGTGAATACTCTGCTACCCAGCAAGACACCCATTTGATCAGACGCAAATTCATCCATTGAGCCATGAATTAATTGGCCCCCCAGACCGGAACTCTGCAAATGATCAAGCCATCTAATACCGTTTATTTCAACTGACTTCTTTCGTGAACCAGTATGCAAAACCCCATTGCCTTCCATAATTTCGGACACTCCTAAAATTTCTGGATAATCCCTTAACGCATCTCGAATTAAATCAGGTTGCTTTACCCCTTCCCGGTAAAGAGCATCTTCTCGGGAATGAAAAACAAATTGAGTCTTTCCCTGGTTATTGACTTTTTGGACAGTGCCCAAAGTATCCTGAAAATGATCAGATATGCGAATGGCCCCATTCGTTCCTAAAATCGTACGAATGAAGAACTTTTCAAAGCCCGATGTCTGAGCCTGGGTAACCACAAAAAATGCGACACCAAAGACGATGCCCGACAAGGACAAAATCATTGGCCTTTTACGGGCAATGACAAAGCGCCAGGCTAATTCGAAGCAAAGCATTAAAATATTTTACACAGAACCTATTTCCGAAAACCAACCAAGGTGGATTTCATTCGGTCACCATCTTTTAGTAAGTGAGGAGTCTCAACCACTACTTTTTCCCCCTCCTTTAATCCATCCAAGACTTCAACGGTGAGAAGATTCTTGGCCCCAATAGTGACTTCTCGAAACTTAGCTATGCCTTTTTCTTCTATAACCACAAAATCACCAACCAATGCTTTGCGTGGTATTAACAAGGCCTTGTTTTTTTCTGATTTAATAATTTCAGCACGGCCTGAACTGCCAACCGGAATGGAATCAATCTGATTGACGAGACTTAGGTAAACTTTGCGCATCCCTGAATTCGATTCAACCGTGGCAGACAGGGCAGATACATTGGCGTCAAAAACTGTGTTGCCCTGGGAAAAAAAACTTACCCCCGCGACCAGTCCGATCTCTACTCCCTCAAAATCCTCTTCGTTCAAAGAGACCTCTACAATCCTCTCCTTTGAATGTACCCGCCCCACCACATTACCAGAAAAAACCTGGTTACCAGGTGCTACAAAGCAAGAAGAAAAGTCCCCCTTAATAGGGCTTCTGACCGATCTTTTATTAATCTCTGCGTTCAATGTCGCAAGGGACATTTCAAAGTTTTCGAGAAAATGAATATTGCCAAGCTTTTCCAACTGTACTTGGTTTCTCAGTCTTTGAACCTCGTTTTCAACAAGTTCAAAAGAATATCCGGATACCTTCTCACTCTTTGCCAACTCACTAATTGAGGAAAGCTCCCGCTCTTTTATACCCAAAAGTATAGCCGATGGTGATCCGACCTCTTTACGCTGGATAAATTGTTTTTTATCGAGCAGCAATCGGTCCATTCGACGGTCCAAATCATCTTGAACTAATCGTATGAGGGTTTGGTTATGCTCCACCGGTAAAGTTTGCCCCAGTGGCAAGAGAGCAACCCAATCCACACGGGCATTTGCCTGGGCGACTAAATCATAGGTGGCACTAGCGTGAACTTTTACATTTCCGGTAACAGAATCCCGAATGGGACCATACTCTGCATGTGATACTAAAACCTCTGGACTTGCCTGACGGACAATAAAGTAGCCGGCCACAACAGCTACAGTAACAACCAATAACAAAAGAGAAAAAAAGTTATTTTTCATTGTTCTATTCGATCGATATTCAAAGATTATTCACTGCCAACTGCTTGTTCATATTGATCCAACAAAACCATATATTTACACACTGTTTCCAAATTACTAATTTTGGCCATATCAAGGCCCACAACCGAGGAAAAGTGCTCCAAAGGGGATATGCGATTTAAAGATAATTCAAGGCTACTTTTCTCAAGTCTGTTTTGTGCAACAGCGATTAGCCTTTGAGCCAAAGCAATTCTTGCCTGCAAGGACTCAAGTTCCTTGATCATGGAATTTATACTTTCCCTAAGTTCACGCGTTTTTGTCTCAATTAAGTGCTGAAACTTTGCCTTTCTTGCCATGGCCGCTCTTTTTTGTGCCTTACTTTTATGAGAGTCCCAAATTGCCCAGTTTGCTTCCAATCCGACTATAAAATTATTTCTGTCCAAATTTTGCCCTGCCTCAAGTGTATCAACTTGATCTTGAAAATATGCTCCGTTCAGATTGATTTTAGGCTTTAATTCGGCATCTGAGATGATGGCTTTTTGCTCTTCAATTGATACCTGTATATTCAACTGCTCGATTTCTTCAGAGTTTATTGACGCAACCAAAACCGGAAAGTTCGCACTTGGTTGGTGTTGTAAACAAAAATCCCAGAATGCCTCAGGGATGTCTAAGTTTAACGGTACTGTATAACCAGAGAGCGTAACAAATTGTGAGGTTTTGCGTTGAAGTTTAATGTTGATTGCCGAGAGAGAGATTTCACGACTAAGCTGTTCCGCCTTTGCTTCTTCCAATGATAATGGAGTCGACAGCCCGACTTTCACTTTTTCGCCGACAGAACTAACATTTTGTCTGGCAAGTTTTACCTGCTCAGTGGCTAATTGGATACGATAATTTAGAACAACTAACTCAAGAAAAACTGCCCTTAATTCACCTCGCAAGCTTCTGATTCTGCGATCCAGACTCTCCTGAGCCAATTTTTTATTCAACTTCCCAATTTCCTCCCTTGCCTGTAATGCACCCCAGTGAAAAACTGGTTTCCTCAGATAAACTTGGTTGAGGGCACGGTAGCGATGGTAAAAACCCTCATTGGGACGATCTTCGTGAATAGACTGTCCATAAACATTGATTCCAATACGCAACCCCTTCTCAGATTCTGCGATCAATTGATTGGCCTTGGCCTCGGACAGCTCATAATCTTTTGCACGGATAACTGAGGAATTACCCTCTATATTTTGCAAAGATTTTTTTAAATCGCTAAAAAAGTTTTCTGGTCGTTCCCCTGCTGGTACTTCGAATCCATACGATGTGATTACGCAGAATATTGAAAACACATGAAACAATATAAAAACAGATTTCAAACCTGTATAATGATGCAATCTTGAGGATCGGACAATTCGAAAAACCCGACCGTTTGAAGGAAGAATGCTACTCTCCGAAAGAATCAGAAAACAATGCCTTCAGCTCATCACCTACCCACTGGTCCTGACGGGAAGAATGCTCAGCCCGTACTTGCGAAATAAATTCTTCAGTAACCTCAGAAGAAGTATTACCCCAAGCTTGCCTGACATAAGTGGAGACATTTGCAATTTCACGATCGCTGATGGGAACAGCAGCCATGTTAACCGCAGCAGATGTGCCATACTTTTTACCACCAACAATTATTTCTCCCTTTAAGCCTTTTAAAATGATATTGGCGATTACTCCTGGGTCTGCAGAAACCCACTCCGAATTAGCCAGTGGGGGAAATTGACCTTCTATCCCCAGGCCATTTGCCTGGTGACAGGACGCACATCGTGCGGCGAATATTTTTTCACCAGAGGAAATTTTCCTTTCCAATCTGAGTGCCTCTTTTTCCTCGGCGGTAAGTTCGACAACTTCTACAGGGGGATGTAATTGGAATGAATTAGTGGAGTGGGCCAGTTGTATCGAACAAACAAAAATCAAGCAACCAAACACAAAGACAAAGACCAGAGGAGCGATTAGGAAGTTCTTAGTCGGTTCATGCTTAGTTTTTGAAAGCTCAACATGGGACTTTACAATCTCTTCATCCGAGAACTCGGAACCAGCATTTGAATTATCAAGCTTTTGCGAATCTTCGTTCATTATTCAGCAGGGGTAAGCTCAGCAGCAGTAAACATTTGCATTGGTGCACGACCTTCAAGAGAGGCTCGAACGGCAGCTACTTCCTCAGCAGAAACAGCAGATGCGGAATTACCCCAAACGTTTCGTATATAAGTTAATACATTAGCGATCTGGTCATCTGTAAGAGACCCAGGTGGGATTCCGGGGGGAGCCATCACATTATTGTACTTAACCCCATTAACCTCAATTTCCCCCATCAAACCATACATTGAAATTTTGATAAGTCTTTCCTTATCGCCAAGAACCCAATCAGAACCGGCAAGTGGTGGGAATTGACCGGCCATCCCTTCTCCGTTGGGCTGGTGGCAAGTAAAGCACATTCCACCACCTGCAGCAGCTTTCATGTAGACTTCCTTACCTGCGTCCATTTGTTGCTGTAGCCAATCTGGAACTGATGAAGATACAATTGCCGTGGTGTCTTTAATTTCTTGGGTGGCAATCTCTTTGTCAGCGGGTTGTTCAACAAAAGCTACTTCAGGCAACTCATAATCCTGTTTTAGGGATTGCAAGTAGCTTACAAGACGGTTGGCACGAATGGACGGGCGAACATTGCGAACATCATCCCCATCAGCCCCTGTGATTTCAATGTCAGAAGGCACAGGTTCATCAATTTCTTGGTAAAGGTATGGACTGGGCGGGCACAGGGAAGATGGTATGATCGATTGAGGCTCAAATAAGTGCTGATGAAGCCACTCATCCGAATACTCTCTTAACCCAAGATTAGCCAAGTCTGGACCAATACGTGAATTACCAAGTAGAACATGATCCTGCAAAACATAGTCCCGGGGAACTGAGGGTCGCATACCCCACCCTCTTTCTACATCAAATCCAGTCTCGACTCTGCGAACTTGTTGAGTATGACAGGTCACGCAACCAAGGGAGGCGTATTCCTCGGCTCCCTGCTTTGCCATACCAGTAAGATCAACAGGAAATAGATCTGCATCTGCGGGAATAGAACCATCCTCATCAAGTACCTGTGGAGAAGGAACTAAGTCTCCATATTGCTCACGTGCACCAACCACAAAGGCGAGCCAGGCAATGCCTAAAGTCAGAAATATACCAATGGTAAATTTTGCTAGGTTATTCATACACTCGCCTCCTTATTTCCAGTAGCAAGTAAGCTGAGGGGATTAGGAAAGATCACTCTCCAAACATTCACAACAAAAACAAGTTGTGAGAAGGCAAGAATAACAAAAGCAATCTTTGTAATAAGGAAATATGGCTGAATCGAACCTATTACAGCAGACGACCATTCCAATGATGGCTGACCAGCAAGAACTCCATGAGTAAGACCACCAATCAAATAAGCAAGGAGAAGTAGGAGCACGCCAAATGTGGAGGTCCAAAAATGGAAAGATTTTGCTCCAATTGGAATCTCGCGGCCGGTAATCCTGGGCAATGCAAAATACACAGCACCAAAAATAATCATACTGAAGAAACCATATACTCTTTGATTAAAATGGAACTCATTAATGATGGTAAATTGAGTAATTTTTGCAACTGCAGGTAAGGAAAACACAACACCGATATAACTTGAGACGGTATATGACAGGGTTCCGAAAATAACAAATCTCAGCGGAAGACTGTCCCAGACTTTTCCAATATCCAAAAAGGCAGTGGCGTGAAAATTAGTTGATGCAACTGCAATTGGGAAAACCATTGCAATACTCATGACCGTACCAATTGCTGGAATCCACATAGGAACTGGTCCACCTTCAAGATGATGCACAACCGACCATGGAGCAAGTGCGGCAATGCACCAGAACCCAAAAATAGCTAAATAGTACTTATCAATGGTTCTTCCAAGCACTGCAGGAATAAGGTAATAAGCAGCACCCAATGCCACCGGAGTTAGCCAGAGCCAGATAAGGCTTTGCCCATACCACATTGAAAGAACAGTTTGTAAAGTGCCGCGAGCGGTATTGATTTCAAGACCATGCCATGCAATTAAAAACAAAGCTGGAAACCATAACAATGCAGCAAGGATAAACCACTGTGGAGCAATCGTCTCCTTTATCTGGCGCGAACGATGGATCACCAAAGCCAAGAAGGTGATAATAAGATAGGAGATCAGCATGGCTGGCCATACTTCAGTGGGCATTTCAAGCATTTCATGCCCACTCATATGCCCATCTAAAATGCCAAGAAGCCCAAATGTAATAGCTAAGTTCCAGATTACACCGGCAACAATTAAAAAGAAGGAACCACGAACTTCCGCTTGCGATAAACGGGCAAGAATCCATAAGGAGACAGCAAATATGGCATTCCCTCCCCACCCGTATACAAACGCATTGGCTTGGGCCACTTTAATTTTTCCGTAAGTCAAAAACTCACAAGTTGAGAGAAAAAATGGATCAGTGAGCTTTGCAGCAGCCAAATAGGCAAAAAAGGCAGCGGTTAGCAACCAGAGCCCAGCAGATGAGAGAAAAAAGGAAAAAACGAGCTTGGCTGAGCGATCGATTATTTTATCTGGAGAATCGGTGGTCATACAAACTAATTGCTAGGGATTGAGTCCGATTTTGTAGAACTTTTGTAATTTTTGATAACCTTTAACATGGAACCTTCCAGACTTGTATTAGAATCAGCATGAAAATCATCAATTCTGGACTTGTACAGACTATCTTGATCACGATGGGCCTGAGCTTTTTGGTGTCGTATGAGATCTACAGATTCTGTCACAGGAGCAGGTGTGTCTGGCTCAAAAATTCTCTGGGCTAGAAAAAAGCCGGAAAGCAAAAGAGCTAATACCAGGAAGGTAAAGAAGACACTACAGCCGTCAGCCCGTTGATTACTAGGATCACTCATGATGATTTATCGATTCACGAATACGGGGATCACGAATAGGGATGATTTCAGCAACGCCAGACTGGAAACTACGAACCACCGCCCAAGCACAAAGACATCCAACTCCGATGAGGGAGAAAATACCCCACAATAAATGTGAACCAACTACTGGGCGTGCTTCAAATCCAACCAATGCTCCAGGAATAATTTCTCTGCCAGGAATAATATTCCAGTATAAATCAAGCAAGTGGAAGGCAAGAATCCAGCAGACGATGAAAATCAGTTTAGGTGCATCGACCTTATTTCTGTAAAAAAGTAAGTAAAGAAAGGGAAAGAAAAAGTGACCAAAGATTAGTCCCATACTTACCCAAAACCATCCCGAAAGTGCACCCGTGTTAGGATCAATTTCACGAATGGTGTACCAAAAGGTTTCCTCGGGTATATTTGCACTGTAAATTAGAAAGTACTGCGAAAAACTTATATACGCCCAGAAAACTGTAAATGCCAGGGACAAGCAGGCCAGATCATACTGGTGGGCCTGCTTGAATAACCCCCTCAATTGCCCGGTGGAAACAAGATACAGACAGATAAGGATTGTCACTGCCAAGGCAGCACGAATTCCAGAAGCAAAAAACCAGACACCATACATGGTTGAAAACCATTGGTATTCAAGACTCATGAAAAGGTCGAATGCACCAAAAGTTAAGGACAAAGCAGCTGCCGGTATACCGATCGCAGAAACTTTGGATCCTAATTTTGTCCATGATGGATCGCCATCCTTATCCTGGGTGAAAGAGGATTTTCTCAACCAATGACTGATTCCGCAAAAGATCGCAAAATAGGCAATGAGACGGAGAGTGAAGAAATTTAGGTTTAAATAGCCTGCCTTCTTTTGATGCAGTACATCATCACCAACAGAAATCTGACTGCTTACTTCAATGGTTGGACTTTCGGGATTAATCCATGACCAGAGAATACCAGATTGATCTTTACCAAACCAGGCAACCAGCAAAAGGGGCAGAAAACATAAGGCAAGCCAAGGGAAAGCTGACAAACCATGCTCCTGCTGTCGGCGTACAACTGGACTCCACTTTGAATTGAAGACCCTGAAAATCATGATCAGCATGAGCATTCCTATCGCAATGCTAAGCCAGAAGGAACAACCCCATAACCAGCCGAGAAAAGGTGCTTTGTCGCCTGACTGTAAACCTTGAAAAAGACCAACCAAACCACCGCCCAATCCTAAAACTGCACCAGCAACAAGTTTGGTAGATAGGTTACTCTTGGCGATATTTTTATCTGACTGATCGCTCATGAACCCTGCCCTTTCTTTGCTTGGGTTGCTACACCGACATAGTCCTGTAGTGCTCGTAAATACATCACAATTGACCATCTTTCCTTGGGAGACAGTCGATCTTTGAGACCAAGCATAATCCCAGATGCTGAACCGTTGCTTATCGCATTGTAAAGCTGTCCATCTGACCAGGGTGCAGCAGATTCCAAATAAGTACCAGCATTGGAAGGATCAGAAAGATTTCGTGGATTAAGACCAAACTTTGAAGTAACCCCTGTACCATTGCCATAATCCCCATGACATACTGAACAATGAATATCATATTTTTCCTTACCTTCGCGAAGAGTGGATAAACTGTATCCAACCTCTTCAGGTACTTTAGCTATCCATTCACCATTGGCTGATTTACCTGTTTTAAATGCATCTGTATCAAATTTTGGTTCTGCAGAAAACACATTACCAAGGTCTAAGGAGGAACCGCGCAGAGCAGTGTTTTTTACAGGAAGTCTATCTGCACTACCATCGGCGAATCGTGGATTGTAGGTTTGTGCTTTAAATTTAGCCTGCCTGTCCATGTCTGGGAAGACTTCAAGTGGTGTGTTTTTAGTAAGATCACCACGAAAACCCATGATGGATACAATGGTAATTACCAAAATAATAAAAGATGGAATAAAATATCTCACCGGATCAATCTATGGGTTCACGGATAACCTGGACAGATTCACCGCCTAGGCTAGTAAGAAACTCTTGGGTTTGCTCATCATCAAACTTTGGGTCATCAACCTCAATAACGATCATGAATTTATCATCCCCGGTGCGTCCAAAATCAGGGTGTTCGAAAACTGGATGGTTATGTCGGGGCAAGCGATTGAGAAAAAACATGCCAAAAAGTGTGCCAAAAGCAGCAAACAAAATGGTAAGCTCGTAAAATACTGGGAAAGGATAGATTGGGCTGAAATATGGTTTACCTCCAACGATAAGAGGATAATCAAACTCATTCATAAACCACACAATCAACATACCGGTGAAGAAGCCAGTGACTCCCCCAGCCAAAGTAAAACGGGGAACTTTGGACCTTGGGTAGCCCATTTGAGCGTCGAGTCCATGAACAGGCATCGGAGTGAAACATTCCCAATTAGTGTAGCCGTGCTCTTTCACCTTTCCAGCCGCGCTAAATAAATCTTTGGCCGAGGAAAAAGTGGCACTAACGGCATATTTGATGTCCATGGTATCACTCATAATTAATGATCTCCATGTGGGTCTGCCTGAGGCATGACTGACTTGACCTCGCACATTGGCATGAGGGGAAGAAAACGGAGGAACAAAAGGAATAGAACAGAGAAGAATCCAAATGTTCCAAAGAAAGTGAAAATATCGACAACCGTGGGTGAATAATAGCCCCAAGATGAGGGAAGGAAGTCTCTGGAAAGTGTAGTATTTGCGATCACGAATCTTTCGAACCACATGCCCACATTCACAAAAATAGAAATAATCCAAACAAGAGGAATGTTTTCCCTAATTTTCTTGAACCAGAACAATTGTGGGCAGATTACATTGCATGAAATCATAATCCAGTAAGACCACCAATAATTGCCGAATGCACGGTTAATAAAGGCAAATCCCTCGTAGGAATTAGCACCATACCAGGCGATAAAAAATTCCATTGCATAGGCATAACCAACTAAGCTACCTGTCGCCAAGGTGATCATGCACATGTTTGTGATATGCTTCTGTGTTATTAGATCATGCAGACCATAAATCGCCCGCACTGGAAGGAGTAGAGTCAAAACCATTCCAAAACCAGAGAAAATTGCTCCTGCAACGAAGTATGGGGGGAAGATGGTTGTGTGCCAACCAGGTAAGTTTGCCACCGCAAAGTCAAAGGAAACGATAGTATGGACTGAAAGGACCAATGGAGTGGAAAGACCTGCAAGAAGAAGGTAAGCCATCTCAAAATTTCGCCAATGGTTGTTCGCATTGCGCCATCCCATCGCAAAAAATCCGTAAAAATATTTTCGCCATGTTTCTTTGGCACGGTCGCGAAGAACAGCCATATCGGGTATCATCCCCATGTACCAAAAAAGAACGGATACAGTGGCATATGTGGAAACTGCAAAGACATCCCATTCAAGCGGGCTTCTGAATTGAGGCCAGATTGCATTGGAGTTAGGAAGGGGGAAAAGCCACCAGGCAAACCATACACGACCAACATGGAACAATGGGAAAATACCTGCACAAAGTACCGCAAAAACGGTCATTGCTTCAGAGGCTCGGTTGATCGATGTCCGCCACTTCTGCTTCAATAAGCATAAAACAGCCGAAATAAGCGTACCGGCATGACCAATACCGATCCAGAAAACAAAATTAACAATAGCCCAACCCCAATTAACAGGATTGTTATTACCCCAGACACCAACTCCGGTAGAAACTAGGTAAACAAGTCCCATTCCAGTGAAACTAGCAATACAAAGTGCGGTGATAAAGCACCACCACCACCAAGTGGGAGTTTTAGATTCAACAATCCCACAAATTTTGTCTGTAACCCATTTCAGGCTTCGGTTGTTAAGAACCAGAGGAACTTCCTTCCAAGGGGCAGGGTCAACCTTTTTGAGGATTTCGTGCTCCTGTATATCTTTCACCTCTGACATAGCTTAGTGTGCTCCATGTTCATCACCATGATGGGATGGATGGGCCGCATCATGGTATTCGCGTGCAGAATGGGGTGAGGACGCAAAATCAGGCATCTTGGGGTTAGGATTCCTGACCTTGGCTAAGAATGTGGTGCGTGGACGGGTGTTTAAGTATCCAAGCACGGAATAATCACGAGGGTTGTTCTTTAATTTGCTGACCTCACTGTTTGGATCACTGATATCGCCAAATACGATAGCATCACTTGGACAAACTTGCTGGCAGGCAGTCTTGATCGTACCGTCTGGTACCTTCAAATCCTTAACTTCAAGTTTTAGCTTTGAACCATCTTCGCCAGTTTTATATTTGGCACTTTGTTGTGCATTAACCTTCGTGCGAATCTTGGATTCCTGGATACGCTGTACACAGTAAGTACATTTTTCCATAACTCCACGCATCCGAACAGTGACATCTGGGTTTTTACCCATGTCTACCAAAGAGTCATTTTGATCGCCAATGGGGCCTTGATAGAGTTCGTCTGTTTTGCGTTTATTCCAATCAAAGAAATTAAAACGACGCACCTTGTAAGGACAGTTATTTGCACAGTACCTAGTACCTACACAACGGTTATAAGCCATCGCATTAAGCCCTTCCTCGTCATGCACAGTTGCATTTACAGGGCAAACGGTCTCGCAGGGTGCTGTCTCACAATGCATACAGGCAACACCTTGGAAAGAAACCTGTACATCAGAGGGAATTTCCGCACCATCACGCGCAGTGGAACTGAAATAACGGTCTAGTCGAATCCAATGCATTTCCCGTCCACGAAGGACTTGATCCTTCCCCACAACGGGAATATTGTTCTCACTCTGGCAAGCAACAACACAGGCACTACACCCTGTACACTGATTTAAATCAATGGTCATCCCCCATTGATGGATACCAAAAACATCTGATTTTTCGTAGGTATGATCAGGATGCTCATAAGCTGAATTACCTCGGGGGGTGGTAGTTGCTTTTTCCTCTAAGGATTTACCCTGGTCTTTTCCCCACATTGGCGGGGAATGGGATTCTGCACCCATGTGGGAAGCAAAACCAGGATCGGCTGCATATTCATCCACATTTGCTTCGCGGACTATTGCACGACCTTCCATCGACCAATGTTCCTGAACATTTGCCAGGATGTCAAAATCTCCAGTTGGTTCGATAGAAACACCAGTAAGCACGAGTGACTCATCCGAAAGAAGAGGGGTTACATCGTAACCAGTGCCCTGCCCTACCCGGCCCACATTTGAACGCCCGTGTCCAAGAGTTGCGACAAGGGTAAAATCTGCTAATCCAGGCTGCACATACAATGGGGCCGTAATTGATCTGTCTCCCATCCTCACAGTGACAACAGGTGCTTTTTGTTTACCGCCATCAAATTGAGCAGCATCAGGTGCTATTTGCCCACTTTTATTGAGCATGGTAGGCTTGGGCAACAGACCAAGTCCAGCATGTTTAGATTCCAATATCTTAGCCAAAACAGGGCTAACGAGAAGTGCATTGTCCCAGGTTAATTTGTTTATTGGGTCAGGACACTCCTGCATCCATCCGTTATTAGCATACTGACCATCATGGGCATGAAAATCAGGAATGATAAGAACTTCCAAATTTCCTTCAGTAAGTTTCGATGATTTAACTTTCCCAGGTTTGATGGAAAGTATTGCTTTGGTAGCGTCCAATGAAGTAAATGCAACAGGCTTGGTAGCTAGTACCCCAAGTCTCAGAAAATCATTAAAGTCTCCCCCATTGGAATATTGAGAGTGAAGATTTTCCACAAGGCTATGATCATCTTTCTCTTCTCCAACCAAGTGTGAAAGAAGGGAAGCCTCAGAAATAGTATCAAACAAAGGAGCAATTAAGGGTTGTACCGGGACAAAGGAAGATTGATCCCATGTTGCACCCAAGTCCCATGACTCAAGATAGTGAGACTGCCCCAAGTGGTAATTAGCGATCTGGGAACTTTCATCAATCGAACCACCAAGGCGTGCAACGAACTTGAGCTTTTTCGACAAGTCCTCCCAATTAATAAAACCTTTGGTTTGATAAACTGGATTACCGCCAAGAATGAACAAACGCTCTACCGAACCGTCGTTTATCTTACTTTCCAGAGAAAGAATAGAATCAGCAGATGCTCCAACCTCAATGTAGTTGATCGTGGAACCGATCGCACCAAGCAAGCGATTCATCTCATAAGCAAGCAACTGGACTTCTGCGGGAAGGTGCCCACCAGCCAAAATAACAGATTTCTTCGGATTACTTAGTAAATCTGCAACTGCTTCAGTGGCCCACTTTTTTTGATTCTGTGTGAAGGATGAGAGATTTTTCAGGTGCTTGCTTAATGATTGGTCCGAACGACCAAGCTTAGAAAGCAATTCGGAGGCAACCAAGGAGGCAAACCCAATCATTTGCGAGGATTCAACCCGTAAACGATGATCTGCAACACCACCAGTACGGGAAAGATCAGACTCGGCAATATAGAGCCGGTTCATTCTTTTTGCGTCCGCTGGCTTCAAAACCTTTCGCCCGGACATGAAGGCTCTGGTATTGGCCAATTCATTGGATTCGCGGTTTCCAAGGAAATCACTATCCAAAGACAAAACCCGTTTGGCAGAAGATAAATCGGGAACCGCACGCAATGCCTTTTTGAGACCAAGAGCTTTACCCAATTTATTTTCGGCTGAAGTATAATCTATCGCGTCATGCTCGAACCATTGAATACCAGAAGATAAAACCTTTTTCTGCAGAGATTGGCGGAGTAATGAATGAGAACGATTGGTCAGAACTGCAACCTTACCTTCGGAAACCTCATCATTGAGCACATTTAATACAGAATCAGTGGAAACTTTTTTCCAACGGTTGACTCCATTTTTCAGGGTTTGGCGGGCAAAGCTCCCCTGGGCACGATCAGGGTCATAAAGATCAAGAACGCTGGCCTGTGAGTAGACATCGGTGCTTCCACCGTAAGGAAGGTAGGAAGGATTCCCTTCAACCTTGGTAGGGCGCCCTTGATGACTCTCGACAATCAGGGGTTGAAATCCACGCCCGGTAGGATGGGAAGTGGCATAAAAAGCAGGAACTCCAGGTATTAATTCCTCAGGGCTTTTACCATAGGGCAAAATGACATGCTCGGGACGCCTGCACCCAGTCATACCCAAACCAGCCAACCCAAAGGAGGCAGCCATAAGTTTGACGAAACTACGACGCTGAACGCCTTCAAGCATACTTGCGCCTTCAGGAAACTCACGGGCAACCCAGTCTTTAAACCCGGGAGTCTCGGCAAGACTGTCCAAGCTTTTCCAGTATTCTTTACCGCTGGGTAAGTTTGGCTGTTCTGCTTCCTTGATCATCGGTGACATCCAGTACAACTGAGGGGCGGGTGAACACCCCAATTTTCTTTGAGCTCAAGTCCAGCATGAACTTGAGCGATTAAAGGATCGACCTCATCTTCTGCCTTTGCTTCCCAGGCTAGGTTAGTAACTTCATCAAGAGGACGAAGGGCTTTTTCAGGGTTACGGTGACAGTCTAAACAAAACGCCATGCTTAAGTGCTTGTCATGGTGAACTTCCACCATCTGATCAACGCGACCATGACACTCAACACAACTAATACCTCGGTTTACATGAACGGCATGATTAAAATAAACATAATCAGGTGCCTTGTGTACACGCACCCATGGAATCGCAGGACCCGCATTTAGAATCCCATCCCCATTTAAATCTTCGCCCTCAGAAAGCTTACCGTCCTTGTTATTATCCTCACCGTAGTAGGAATCACGAACGGGTTCCAGTAGCGGGGAGTCAGCCTTGATATTTTGGTGGCAAGACATACAGACATGAGCTCCTGGAATGTTAGCGTGGGAGGATTTGTCTACACCCGTATGGCAATAACGGCAGTCGATTCCCAATTCACCCGCATGAAATTCATGGTTGTAGGAGACTGGTTGCGTGGGTTGATAGCCAACCCTGGTGTATTTTGGAGTTGCGTAGTAGGTGATTCCCGCAACAACGGCAGCTCCTGTCATACCCAAAGCGATGATGGCTTTTACCGGTACGGTATTTGACCATCTAGGAAAAATATTTCTCATTTTTGGGCTGGAATGAAGAGATTTTTTTGAGTTGCAGGAATAAGTAAAAACAAACCAAGTAACTTTAGATCGCTTGCCACACAATATTAAAAAATTTAAACACCACCTATTAATTTTACTTAATGCATTTCATTAGCAGTCTTAAGAATCGCAAATCCGGGAATTACTTGTGAATTATGGATAAGAGTCGCAATACCTACCCATATTTTTGTTTTGAAGTGTAAACCAAGCAGATCCGATATTTTGATTATAGGTGGTGGAATCAGTGGAATTTCTGCTTCTCTCTCTGCTGCCCGTGAGGGGAGCACGGTGTGCTTGGTTGAATCGAATAATGAGCTGGGCGGTTCTATTGGAGAAAATTCCCAAATGCCCCTAGATTATGCATCTAGCTGCAACGACCCCTTTTTTAGGGAGTCTGGAATTTTTGAAGAAATCACCACTAACCTAAGACTGGGAAACAAAGAAGGTACCTTTACCGGACAGGCCAGAGCTCTCTTAAACTTGGTAAAAACTGAGCCCAACATCACCACCATGCTTGGTTATCAGTGCCTCGAAGTAACCCCTAATTCTTCTGAGGATCGCATTGATTCATGCACAATCATTGATCATCTTAATTCCTGTAAATTTTTGCACAGAGCCGAGTATTTTGTCGATTGTTCGAATGGTGGAGAATTCTCCAAGTTGGCAAATGTCCCTGGAGAAAGCCGCAACCCAGCAAACACAGAGCCAAGGAAGACCGTTCAGAATTTGTTCAAATCTGAGGTACTGATTGAAATTGCCAGGTCGCAAAATAACCTGCCCTTCCAATGCCCGGATTGGATCAATATTAGGTGGGAAAATAATTTGCATCTCTCCAGGCTTTCCCTGATGAAATCATTGGAACAACAACTCTGTGGGTTTCATCGACTGGAATGGATCAGCGAAGACTCAAACAGTCCAACCCCCCATGAACTTTGCTGGGCAACCTGGGATTTCATTAAGAACAGATCCAACTTCAAAGAGGTATCACAGAGGTTATTTATCAAAAGAATTATTACTCTGCACCCCAACCAATCTTTGTTTCGGGGAATTGGAGACTACATCTTAAAAGAAGAAGACCTTGTTCAGGGAAATAGCTTTGAGGATTCGGTCGCGGTTAGCCGGGCACCGATAAGGGCAATCAATCCTTGCAGTACCTCAAGCAGTAAACAGATCGTCCTGCCCGACTCCTTCGAAATCCCTTTAAGGTCCCTGTACTCCCCAAAAATTAAAAATTTGCTCTGGGCAGGCAGTCACGCATCCTGCGAAGCAGTTGTTTCTGCAAGTCTTGCACATCCGCCAACATTATCTCTGATCGGAAGTGCGGCAGGTCATTGCGCAGCCAGGTGTATCATCGACAAGAGACTCCCACGCACACTCTCTAAGTCGGGACATATCGAAAAACTCAGAAGAGAACTGGAAAAGAAGAATCACAGGACAGGAAAACTTTTGCCCCATGATGAAAACAATTTAACCACAACTGCCCGGGTCTATGCATCCACCATTTGGCAGGATAAAAACCTTTTGGAATTAATGAGGGAACCGGGCATGGAAACGGATGCTTGCCTTGTTCAATTTCCGGTCACATCCGCTCGGATCGATACGATCAAGCTATTAATTGATTGTCATGCAAACCAGCGGGTGGACGCCCGTCTGCTCGAAGGTTCTGCACAAAATCCACATATTCAGGGATCCTGTTTGGGGACAGATAGTTTTGATTCAGGCAAGCCTGGAGAACAGTGGGTAATTTTCCACTTCAACAAAGTAATCAAGAAAAACGGCTGGTATTTTTTGGAACTTCGCTCAAATCAAAATTTCAAGATTATCGAAGGAGTACATGCACCGGTTGGCCATTTGGTACAGTATCCCAGAAAAAAATGCGGAATATCCATTGATAATCCCTATTCTGAGTACTCTGTTGCAACTGCCTTTACCCCTCATCCTCATCGCTGTGCAATTATCGAGATAGAACCATCCCAAAAATCCTACGATGCATCAGAAATGATCGCTGAAAATTCTCGCCCGACCAACTTACCCGGTCTTTGGATTTCCCAACCAAGTCAATTCTCATACCCCGAATTTGTCGAATTCCATTGGTCAAATCCGATAACAATTTCGAGAATTGATATCTTTTTCGATCCATCATTTGGATACTGTACACCGCCAAAACCCAGCTTTTCAGGAGATGAATATGCTATTTCACTCGTTAAGAATTATCGTATTTATTTCACTAACAAAGATGGGAAAGCCAAATTGGTGGATGAAATCAAAGAGAATACCAGTGCCCACCAAGTGCATCTATTTGACGCCTGTACCATTAAATCAATGGAGATTGAAATCCTTTCCACTCATGGGCTTGATCGGGCTCAAGTTTTTCGGGTCGCCGCTTACGAGTAGAATGTGAATGTTTGATTGATTTTATTTCATATCTCCGATTGATTAAATGACATGAGAGCTCTTGCCACAGTTTTTCGATTGCTTGCCATGTTTGCCTTATTTGGATTGGTGGGGGTCCTTTGGTTTAAATGGGACACTTTCACATCCCAAACCCATTCCTTTTTGGATGAAGTCGTATCTGATGCCTACACCATCCTGCAATCAGAAAGGGACGACCAATGGAAAGACATTACCACCAAAAAAAGTTCTTTTAATGAAATCTTTGATGCCAACGATCCAGTGGGGCAAAACGATGAAAATCCATTATCGATGGCAGCTCAATCTTTAGCCTCAGCAGAAAAATCGATTCTCAAAAATCCAGATTATCGAGAAAGCCTGGAGAACCTAAACCTGGAATACGGTGTCGACGCACTCGTCTGGAATTCAGAATCTAAATTGTGGCAAACAAACCCTGCGACCAAGCTAACCCCGCCAGCAAGTTTTCAAGATCCATTTTCGGATGAATCAAAGTTTCCCAAAAAAGATATAAAGAAAGAGGACGGCACAATTGTTCGGGGAGTGCCACGCCCCAATCGTCTTCGCACGGTAATCGGGATGTTCTATAAAGACAGGGATGATAAATTTAAGGAAATTGCCAAATTGCGCGAAATGGTGGTGATGCGGGATATTGAACTTCGGGAATACCAAAATCTCTACGCCAAAGAAAAAGAACGTAAAGAACAGCTTGAAGATGAGGTCGGGGAACTGACGGTTAAGGTTGCGGGATTAGAAGAAGATCTCAAAAGAGAAAAGGAAGAACGACAGGCGGAAAAAGATGCAGCTGAACAAAAAGAAGAACAATTAAACCGACTGGTTGCGAGTCTTGAGGAAGAAAAAATTAAAACTGCCCAGGAGCATCAGGAATTTATTGACACCCTTCGAAACGAGCAAAAAGAACAGTTAGCCGCCCTACAGGACGAGGTTCGTAAAGCTGATGCCGAAGGATACAAACGCGGGATCGATGAAATGATTGCCAAGCAGCAAGGTGGAGAAATTGAAAAACCTAACGAAGAAGTAACGGTCAATCCATTCCTGCCTTCTGAAGACGGACCGCCCAAACTCTCACAAGCTGAGCTTATGCTAGCAGCACAAGCCAAAACAATTGGCGAATCCGGGGTCCCTTCAACAGTCGGGAGAGTGGACGGAAAGGCCGGAATGATCCTGCTACCATTGGGCAGTGAAAGAGGCGTGGCTTTAGGCAATGTATACACTTTGTGGAAAGCAAATAAAAAAGCCGCCAGAATCCGTATCCAAAGCGTAAGCCAAGGTTTCTCACTTGCCTATCTTCTCCCACAGTTTGGCACACCGCAGGAACTACGCCCTGGCGATAGTGTCCATGTCGTCCCGGAAATAGAGGAGACGCTATAGTTTCACATTACAATCTTATGAAAATTTTGTTCCCCATCCTTCTCTTCATTACTGCCTTTTCATTCTCTGGATGCTTCACGGCATCCCCGGATGACGACCGCATGCCTCATGCAAAACCGGCAAATTGGGAATACAGTCTACCCGGTGGATTTGACCGAGGTGGTTTTAATCGCTAGCTGATATCTTCATCCGATGTGCCCGGATTCCGCCTCGTCCGGTTGCTTATTTTTAGTCGCCACACCAATTGGCAATCTCGGTGATCTTTCCCCTCGAGCATCCGAAACTATCTCAAATTGTGACCTTATTGCCTGTGAAGATACCCGAGTCTCCTCCAAACTGTTACATCATTTAAAAATCAGAAAAAACCTCGTCTCTTATCGGGAAGAAAATGAAAAGACCAAGTGTATTGAGCTGGCCAAGCAAATTGAAGAGGGTCAAAAAATCGCTCTTTTATCCGACGCTGGATACCCTTGCATTAGCGACCCTGGCTTTCGCTTGGTAAGAGAATGTCACAAAAAAGGGCTTCGGGTCATTCCGATCCCCGGGCCCAATGCCGCCCTTTCTGCATTGGCTGTTTCGGGGTTACCCACCCATCAATTTATATACCTTGGTTTTTTGCCAAAAAAATCAGCACAACTAAAAAAAGTCCTGGAAAAGTGGAAAGAGTATGACGGATCAATTGTCGTTTATGAATCAAAATATAAAATTGATAAAACCTTACTGTCCGTGGAAGAAATTTTAGGACAGGACCGATACATTTGCTTGGCTCGGGAATTAACAAAATCTCATGAATCCATTTTGTCCGGCCCGGTTAATGAAGTGGCACAAAAACAATTGCTCATGAGTGGAAAAGGAGAGTTTACCTTAGTGATTGCCCCCTCTGGTTATTCCTTCGCTTAACCAAACATCATGAAAATTGGACTAATCGACATCGGATCCAATACAAGCAAACTTTTAATTGCCGAGAAAAAATCCCCCATTTCAAATGATCGGTTCTCAGTCTTAAAACAAGTCTCCCTGCCCTGCCGCCTTCTCTGCTCTTCTCCCCACCATTCCGGTCAAATAGAAAATAGAGAACTCCAATTGTTGCTCACCTGTTTACAGGACTTAAAAAAAACCTGTTTACAACATGAAGTTAGCAGCATTAAGACCGTTGCCACAGAGGCCTTTCGGAAGGCCACCAATTCATGGGCGGTTCGTGAGAAAGTTAAAGATACAACTGGTTTGGAAATTGAAATCCTTTCAGGGGTCCAAGAAGCGTTGGGAATCGCCAAGGGTCTACAGACCGACCCCCAGTTCCAGGATTGGCAAAATTATATCGCTTTGGATATTGGCGGAGGCAGTGTCGAAGTAATCGAGGTGGTCAACCAACAGCCCAAACAAGTAAAAAGCCTGCCGATTGGAGCCATTCGTGTTGCACCAAGCAACCAGGATAAACTCGAATCAAAGATCAATGATATAGCTCAGAGAAATGCCAGAAAATATGTACATGATATTGTTCAAACTGAATTAAGCACATTCTCGATCGATTCCGTTCGCTTAGCTGCCACTGGAGGTACTATTGTATTTCTGCGTAAAATTCTGGAAAACAAGAAACTGCTTAAAAAGTCCGTCTTGATCGAGCGTTCCAACATTGAACAAATTGTAAAAGAAGCCTGCTCCGTAAGCACAGAAGAAAGAATCCTGCTGTTTCCGGGTTTACCCTCTGATCGTGCGGACATATTTCCCTACGGTCTATTGGCCGTTTTAGAAATTATGAAATTTTTAAGGACGGATCATTTAACTCATTCCTTTCACAACCTACGCTATGGACTGGCTAAGGCTTTTTTGGACTCCTTACACCAACCCCAGGAGGGCTAACCAATCATAAACCATGAAAAAGACAGAGGGCTCAGTGTGCTGGGTTCAGATTCATTCGCATTGTATCCGACCAGCAACCTGGTGTTTTCCTTCCACGGCTGAGGTAATTCAATACTTACCCCAGACAAACTGGAATTGGTGGTAATCAAAAACTTTTCCTCCGTCTTCACACTTTCCCACCCGAAGGCGATCGCTCCTTGATGCATACAGCAAAAGGTATGAACAACCCATTCGCCTGAGTCCGACTGCCTCGCCCGGCGACCGGGCTCACCAAGCCTTAAATTTATTAATTCCCTGATAAAACTCGCTTCATTGGGGAATGTCCCCTCCCGTTCGTAATCAAGAGCGTTCACCTCTCCCAATAAGTAGGTATTACGTATTCCCTTTTTGTGCCGCAAAAAATCTTGCCCGGCACTAATCATGGGAACTCCTGGTGCGACCATCAATAACCCCATCGCCAGCATAATTCGGCCAACCACTTCATCAGGTATCACTTCTTGATCTTGCCAGACCGTCAAGTCACGAAACCGATCAACCAATGCATAATCATCATGGGACTCCAAATAATTCACTGATTGACAGGGCCTTACATTGTTCCTGTCCAATCCGTGACTTAACAGTTCAATCACCAAGTCTTTTCCCGATTGATTCTTGGCATAATTCAATAATTCCTCCCTGCACGCATCACTCCAGAGTCCATAACTGGTTTGGTTCATTTCGGGGGGTAACCTTCCCCGAAAACTCCATGGTTCAGCAAAGAGAAGAATACCCGGCTTTATTTTTTTAAGTTCAGATTCGATTTCTGAGAGTAGTTCAAAACCAAGTAACTCACCCAAATCAAAACGAAAACCATCCACATCAAAGACCTCCACCCAATAGACCAAACTATCAATAATGATTTTCTTAACTGGTTGCGAGTCACACCTTAAATCGTTCCCGCACCCGCTAAAATTGGTTAACTTTCCATCTTGGTCGGTTAAGCAATAAATTTCCGGATCCAGATGGATCAAATGAGGAGGGATTCCAATGTGGTTATAAACAACATCAAGGACAACCGAGAGCCCGGACTTGTGAAAAGCATCCACTAATTGTGCAAACTCAGGAATGACCCTACCATCTTCATCGCTCGTTCCGTAGACCGATGCCGGAGCAAAGAAGTTCACTGGCATATAACCCCAATGATATTCCTGCTTCTTCTTTGCATCAAATTCTTGAACCGGTTGGAGTTCCACCACATTCGCTCCCAATTTTCTCAAATAACAGTCTTCAGACTGCAGCCACTTGGTCAGCCCGGCAAATTCCAGTCTCTCAGAATCCACCAAATCCATAGTCGCATGGGCTAGGATGTCACGTAGGTGAGCTTCCACAACCACTGTGTCTTCTATCGCTGGAGGTACAAACCTATCCCCTCGGGCAAAACTTTTCCGGTTTAAAGCTATCCCTGGACCATTCCTGCCAACAGTTGCCCGTGCATATGGATCGATAATTTCTTGGCCAAACAATTCTCCCTGACGGTCATGTTTTGACACAAAAAATTGATAATATTTACCGATCAAATTCCCAGCACAGGAAAAAGACCAGGTCCCGTCCACCGATGGAATCATGGAGTAAGTCTGGGGGCAATCTTTGGTGTGGGTTTCAAAAAGTAAAAGTTCCACAAGTTCTGCCCTTGGGGCATGGATACGAAAGTTTGAATAATTCCCATCATAGAAAAACCCAAATTCACCGGAAGGCCTGGATTTTATCCATTTTTCAGCACCATGGGCTCCCACCGAATCGATGGCACGGAACGAAAATAAGTCCCGCCCGGTTCGGAGCTGATGAAACCAGCCATTTCTGCTCGTACTATCGCAGGCAGAAGAGGCGGGGAAATGCTGATGAGGTTCAATCCACCTACCATCATCTGCTAAAAATTTAAATTCACACTCTTCGAAGTCTTCGAGTGTTTCCTCACTCAGCCATACTCCCCAGCCATCTTCGGTCTCGGTAAGTTTATATTCAGGTAAACGTTCCCAGTTATTAAAGTCACCCATGAGAAAAACCGTTTTCCCATGAAGATTATGAAACTCAATTGATCGGTCAGAGAAAAAGAAAAACCACTTATTTTGAGATTTGGCATAACCTCCAAGAGAGGCCCGTTTTCTATAATCAGCCAAATGAAAATCTACTCCGACCAGTCCATTCTCTGAAACCAAATCTTGGGGCAACAAATCACCAGTCCAATCTTTTTCCAGGGCAACCCACCCCAATCCATTTTCCTCAACCCAAACTTTTCCACCACGATGATAAGACATTTGAAGTTTACTATATCGAATGTCCTGGGAGATGCACCTAAAATCCCTTTGCTTGGAGAGCCCGTGGCAATTAAATATACCTTTGCATTATGGAAAAGAATCAAAAGCAAAAAGTCCTGGTTGCCATGTCTGGTGGTGTAGACAGTGCTGTAGCAGCCAGGCTTTTAAAGATGCAAGGGCATGAGGTGGCATCTGTTTATGTTCGCACATGGGAACATGAAGATGATCTTTTGGGAGACTGCCCCGGCGCCAAGGACCTAAAGGATGCGGAGATAGTCTCCCACAAGTTGAATATTCAGTTCGATGTGGTCAACTTCATCGATTTTTACAAGCAGGAAGTGGTTGAGCCCATGGTTCAGGGGTATGCAGACGGAATTACCCCGAACCCTGATATTCTCTGCAATAAACAAATGAAATTCGGGGAGCTAATGAAATATGCACAACAACGGGGGTTTGATGCCTTGGCAACTGGCCATTACTGCATCCAAAAATTCAGTCACAACAATGAACCTGAGCTCTGGGAAGGAACCGATAAAAACAAAGACCAGTCATACTTTCTCGCACAATTAACTCGTGATCAATTGGGCTACGCCAGGTTTCCCCTTGGTTCATTCAAAAAACCAGAAACCAGAAAAATTGCCCAAGAGTCAGGACTTTGTGTTGCGAACAAAAAAGACAGTCAGGGCATATGTTTTCTCGGAAAGGTAAAGGTTCCAGAGTTTTTATCTCATTTCATTCAACCAAACCCCGGGGACATCGTGGACAAAATGGGCAATAAACTGGGCACACACAAAGGCCTGCACCGATATACTTTGGGACAAAGAAAAGGGATTGGCGTTCCCTCAAACGCTGATCACGAAAGGTTTGTGGTCACAGGTAAGGATGAAACAAAAAACCAATTAATTGTGGCTTTTGACCGCCCTGAAGAAAGTACCCTTTGGTCAAATAAATATGGACTTAAAAAAGTCCGTTTCATTGCTTCACAATTTGATAAAACCCAAGAAATGGACTTGCTCGGAAAAGCCAGATACCGTGACCCTTCAACACCCATTAAACTGTTTCCATCCAAGAATAACGAATGGGTGGTTGAATTCAAACATCCACAACGTGCCCTAACTCCGGGCCAGGTTCTGGCGTTTTATAATGGTGAACAATTGGTGGGCTCAGGCATTTATTCACATTCCAATCTGGGCAGGGCTGCCCTTTCCTCTTGATTTGGTTATGCTGGCATATCATAAATGAACAAACAAATGCGTCTAAAACTTTCCAAGAAAACCAAGAGTAAATTGCCTATTTCTGAAGATGAGGCTCCATTAAAAACCAAAGAAAACTTGGAGGAATATTTACAGGGGGCGATTTCATTCCTTCAGACCCAACAAATTGCCCTCGAGCGAACCATTGCTATCCTTGAAGAGATTGCTGGCCTAGCTCCTACAATGAAGGAGGATATTATTCGTAAGGTCAGCAAAGAACAGGAGTTAAATTCCAGAAAAAAGTTAAAAGCTTTACGAAAAGAACTGAAAATCCTGGCCAATTTATCTTTTAACAAACAACCGCTCTTCAGCTCCCAGGACGCTGATTCATCCTTTCCATTATTTGAAGGTGCCAGTGCTAATGCGCCTAAAATCAAACAACCCTCCGCCCCCTATTATTATAAGCCCATTCAAAAAACCAGCCATGAGGTTAACCTAGAATTGGTTTACTCCTCGTTGCAAGCCATTCAGGAAATGCTTGGCCAAAATAACTCTACCACCCAAGATTTGCAAACTAGCTTCAAGGCACTTGCCACTGATCCCAGTTCTCATGCGAAACTTCAATTTTTTGAAGAAAGAGTGAAAACTTGGGTATCCGAATTAATTGACGGACAGGACGGTCTTTCCGTGCAAGCCCATATCTTGAGCCAACGGGTTGATGGCTTGGTTCGAGGCTTTCAGCAAAATCAGCCAGAATAATCTTCATGATTGGGGACGACAAACCCATCACACCATCTCCTGGTTCCAATTCATCCCGGCCCTTTCTTGGAATCCATTTTGTAAATTGCGGGACCTATGGAAGGATTTACAAAAACAAAGAAGGAACTGCTTATGTTGGTCATTGCCCAAAATGTATGCACGCACTTCGGGTGAGGATCGGACCTCAGGGTACAGGTCACCGGTTCTTTAAATGTTTCTGTCCCTGACCCAGCCTATTTGACCGCTTTTTCAAAAGCTTTGGATCAATCATCGTCCGTGTCTGGTTTTGATCCAACCACCAGGCACGAACCGGTATCAAATAATGCACTGGCAACGACGAATTGCTGTCAACTCCAACAACCTGCCTTCTTACTTCGCCCCCCAGGATCAGAAAACCTTGCTCCTGCGAACCCAAACGAACTTCATAATCGGCAACTAAAAGAGCAAAACTGGCTTGAGGATTGGGCCAGTCTGCTCGTTTAAAAAAAAGTTTTTCCTCCAAATAGCTAACTTCAGTAATTTTCCCAAGCGACTCCTTGCCAGGTCTGAAAAGATAACCGGTATCCATAGCTAATGCTTCTTCAATTTCGCTCTCCTTGATGACTTGCCCTTGATGCAAAACCGGCCCAACTGTGGAATCGAAGGAAGTAAACAAAAGATCCGCTTCCTTCTCTGGCACCTTAAGTAACAATTGCCTTGGCACCTCAATTTCATTTTCCATTTTTTTGATAGTTGCGACTGTTTGCTCTGCCAAAACCGAATTTGCACTTTTTTCTGCACTGATGATTGCAAGATAAGAAAAGTCTTGGCTATCTCCATGCACTGTCTTTTTAACTGGGGAAACAGTCTTCTCTTTTGAATCCTGTCTTCCTCCAATTGTTTCTTTGTGCTCTCTCCAACCGAAGTATCCAATTAAAAGAGCCAACACCCCAACCGCAAAATAGATTCGGAAGCCGACATCTTTACCCAAAGTTGCAATGACCGGTTCGGTGCTAAGCACTTCATCCTTTTGCATGATCGAGGGGCTCTCCTCGATTGAACTATCTTTGGACAAATGAGCAAACTTTGACTTTAGCTGGCTTTTTATCTCGATTTGCGGAATAACTTCATCGTTGTCGTCGTCTGCCTCCACCGTTTTCAAAGCGGTCTCAAACCATCCCATAATTTTTGATGCCCAGACCTTATCTCTTTGCCAACCTGGATCTTGTCTGCATTTCTTTTCCACTTCCACAGCTTCCGGGTCTGAGAGTAAGTCCATCAAATAACAAGTTATTCTCTGATGACGCTTGAGGTCTTCCCTTGTAGGCTTTTCTTCACCTGCAAAAAATTCCTGCAAAAATAATTTGACCGAAAATTGCAGGAGCGGTTCCATCATCTTTTCATTTCCACTCAACGCTTGCTCCTTAACCTGTGATTCCCCTGATCGGTTCCAGTAATTAATAAATGCCCGGGCCCGACAAATTCCGATTTCTTTATTTGGTTCACTTGAGAAAGATGCCAGACCAGGAAGCTGGGTAAATAATTCGAGCTGGTTTTTTTTTGATCCAGGTATTTGACTTTTTTTATCGATCGAAAATTTTTCCAATTCTCTAAAAAAAATAGACCTTTTTTGAACAAAATCGAGATGACCAAATGGAGGTAACTCAAGGATCAACTCTTTGAATAATTCATCCGACCTGACCTCTTTCCCAAGGTAAAACTTCAGAAATAAAGACGCTTCAACAAGAAGAGAATCAATGCATTCGTTATCGTTTGCTAAGGTCGCATCCATTTTTTGAAAATTATACTGAGCAGGTGCCAATTATGCACTGGACCAATCCATTAGTGAAAGTTTTTTTTCTTTCCCGGTCGGTCCAACCGATCGACCCAGCCCACTTTCGGTAAGATTGGGGACAATCCCCACTTGGCCAATTCTTCCAAATATTATATCCATTGATCTGGAAATTTTCACATAAAAGAGGCAGGGCAAAATCAATCCAGAGTGTATTGGCTTTCCCCCGGCCAAATATGTCCTGAAGGATGGTACTCCTCCAATAATTAGCCAATTTCAAAATTTCTTTACGATCGTTTTCTGACCAAACGGCAAGATTGTTAAATTTCTGGGGAATGTTTTTTAAGTCATCCATCCAATTGGGATTCAATTCCCAGAGCCTGGTATATTCAACAATTCGTTGCCGCGGATGGTTTGCCGGTCTGCAACTGCGCAACACCCAATCATTTTGTGAATGATAGACCGAGCGAGGGGCCATTTTCAAATCCTGCCAGTTTTCGTAAGGAAACTGGTGCGAAACCCGAACCATCGGGGCTCTGTTTCGACGGTACCCCAGTACCTCCAGGAACCATTGATGGCATGCCATCCTCCACCCCTGCCTAGAAAGCCTATACCTGGCAAAACTCAGTTTGGATTTCCATCTTTTGGCAATGCACTGATTCACATCGGACTCACTCATCGAAGAGAGATTGTTTACCAATTGTTCCACGAAGAGATCCTTTCCTGAGAGCTGAGCAAGAGCTTGAGCTTCAGCATACTCCTCAAGACCATAAAACAAATGAGGCAAGAGATAGAGGCAGGGAACCGCCTGTTTGTCTTTCCTCCATACATTTGATTTTGCGTTTAAAGAATTTGCAAAGATACAAACATGCAAAACCACGCGATTGAAATTTTCATCAAGATGGTGCTCACGTTCTTCCCATTCAGTTGGGTTGAAATGTATCTCGATATCACCGGATCTAATTTCTCCGTTTATTTCCACCCTTGCGTTTTTAAAACTTGGACCTCTTTCTGAACGGTTCCACTCTCCCCTCTCCCGCAGATTAATTTCCTTACCACACTCAGTGATTAAACTGTCAGTAAAAAAGTCCTGCTCCATCCAAATTCGTTGCAACACAGTTTCTTCAATTTTTACCAAGCCATAATAGCCTGGGACTTCTTCAACGCCTGGTTTGTGAATCATCCTAAAAATATCAATCTTTGTGCTCAGGGAATTCAATCCTGTTAAAAAAGGATTGCCCTGAGTCTGCCCTTTTCCCGTTTGACTGTTTTGCCCGTCTTACCACCTGATCAATTGAATGATCCAGTCGTTTGATCATTTGCTCGACCCGCATTGCAGATGCCCCATTGGAATAGGCACAGTTTCGAATTAGGTTATCATTGGTTACCACACATATCCTGCCTGGATATTTCGCAGCCATAACCATTCGTTCAATCGCTCCGTCTGCGCCCTCTCTTGAGGAAGAATAAAACACATCAAACGAATCTGCCCGCGGATATTTTTCCAATGATCCTTTGCCCGCCCGACCATCAAAAACGACCGTAATACGTGCTCCGTCAGTGGCCAGAGGCTCAATCATTCTAAGCAAACTATCCCTGGCAAGATTTCGGTCACGGGATAATTCCTTACTAATTTGAGGAATGGCATGCATGGCATTATTACCGTCTATTATCAGATGTTCTTGCATTACTTTTGCTATTTAATCTAGGAATACAACATCGATATAGGGGAGCATTCCCTCATCTCGCAACGCAATATCAAACCAAATAATTTTTATCAATGAGTCTAGCATTTTTATTTCCCGGACAGGGTTCTCAAATCAAAGGAATGGGAGCTGAAGTATTCAACCGTTTTCCCGATTTAGTCGAGCAAGCAAACAAAGAAGTGGGCTATTCCTTGAGTGATATTTGCCTTGAAGATCCAAACTCTCAGTTAGGGCAAACTCAATTTACTCAGCCTGCACTGTACCTAGTGAGTTATCTGGAAGCCCAAAAGCACCTGGAGGATGGGCAAAGCCCTGGCCTTGCCGCCGGACATTCCGTAGGGGAGTTTGCCGCCCTTGCCTTCGCTGGGTGTATGTCCTTTATCGATGGTTTGCGGATGGTATCAAAACGCGGTGAAATTATGTCCAAAGTGAGCGGTGGAGGAATGGCTGCGGTCATCGGACTGGATGTAGAAGTCATTCGCTCAACCCTCACCGAATCCGGAATCGACCAAGTGGACCTGGCAAACTTTAATTCCCCCGGTCAGATTGTTCTTTCCGGCCCCGCCAATCAAATCCAATCTATACTTACCCCTTTAAAGGATGCAGGAGCAAGAATGGTCGTGCCCCTAAAGGTAAGTGGTGCATTTCATTCGAGAATGATGCAATCGCCTGCCAATGAATTTGAAAACTTTTTGAAAGACTTCTCATTTAGCAATCCAAACTTCCCGGTTTATTCAAATGTGGAGGCATCCCCTTACCAAAGTGCCGATGCGATTGCCCCCCTCTTGGTTAGTCAGATACATAGCTCTGTCCTTTGGAGTGATACTATTATCCGGATGAGGAATGATGGTGCAGATGAGTTCCTCGAGTGTGGGCCGGGAAATGTGCTGAGCAAACTACTCCGCCAAATCCCCTAATTTTGGCTAACTGGCTCGGGTATCGAGGCTGAGCTTAGTTAAATTTCGCTCTTTTAGCAAATTAACCACATCGATCACCTTTTGGTAAGGCAAGGATCGATCTCCCCGAATATGAATGGTGGGCACAGGCCCTTCCATACCAGTCAACTGATCTAATCTCATTTCTAGTTCTGCTAGAGCCACTGGGTCCTTGCCCCAGAAAAAAGCACCTTTTGCATCGATGGTTATATACTTATCCTCGACAGGAGGGGGAGGTTGTCGAACCGAACTGGACTGCTCTGGGAGATTAACCCGGTTATACTGTTCAATAACCGGGGTGGTAATCATAAATATTATCAACAGAGAAAAAGCCAGGTCGATAAGTGGGGTGACATTGAGATCAGATATGACCGCCAATTTATTTTTTCTGTGGAAGTTCCTAGCCATTACCGAAGGAATTGTATTTGCCCCGCAGGATAGCTCATGACCCAGTCTCCAATTCAATACGATCGGCAAGATTACTGGCAAAATTTTCAAGTTTTGTCATTTCGGCCCGGGTAAAACCTGACAATCCATTGTAGATAAAAACGATGGGGATGGCCACAAGTAAAGCTGTGACAGTGGTAAGGAGTGCGCCCGAAACTCCCGGTGCCAAATGTTCGATAGTTGCCCCACCTGCATCCATGGTTCCAAAAGCGTCCATTACACCCCAAACTGTTCCTAGTAAGCCCAAAAATGGGGCACCTGAGACAATGGTAGCCAGCCAATACATATTTTTTTCATACCTGTCCTCAAACTCGGTTATCGCCCGACTGATGGCATTTTCGACATAATTCATCCTGACCTGACCATCACGCGCACCAGCCCGGGCAGCTGTCATGGCTCGCGAACATACATGGAGGTAAGGACTGCCCTGCCCTCCAAAGTTCGAATCATCATAGTCCATCATGCTGGGCAACTCATTAATCCTTTTTTCATCACGAGCATTTGCCTTACGGATTTTTTTTAATTCTGAGTATTTATTTAGCATTATGGCAATTGCCCAACAATTGAGAAAAACCAAAACGAAAATCACCAGCTTTCCGGCAAGGTTTGAATCAATGAAATAATCAATCACGCTTGCCTCCGCCAAAACAGGAGAGAAAAATTTATTAAACACAACGCCCATAGTACAAAATTTAGATAATCACCAACACCATCTCCAAATCTTATCCATCCCAATTAAAAATCAATTAAAAACGATTAAAATATTCAAAGTCTAAGAAATGAGCGATTAAGTTTGCAGGATTATCCAAAGCATCGTAGGCAAATTCACTCATGCAGGTATCCCAGAAAATCATTGATGAAATAAATGCCAAGCCATTTTCTCTGTCCTCACGAAATGCGGTTGTCGGACTGGATGGATTTGTTGATAAGATTGTTGCTCCAGTCGATAAAAGACATGGACTGGGCGATCAGTTTGACCCGGTGGCAACGATTGCGGATATGGGAGCAAAAATTTCCGCTGCTGCTGGAAAAAGTGCCAATATCGAACTGTTCCCAAGGTTTGAAAAACTTGGCGGAAATGGACCAATCATGGCCAATGCTATGCTATCACTGGGAATGAATGTCCGGTACATAGGAGCCCTTGGTCATCCAGCGATCCATCCAGTATTCGAAGAATTTGCCCGCAAAACAAAAGCCATTTCTCTTTGTGAACCGGGAATAACCACTGCCCTGGAGTTCAAAGATGGAAAAGTAATGCTTGGGAATACCCTAAGTTTGGAAAACATTGATTACCTAAAAATGATCAGTCATTGCGGGGAAGGCGAATTTCTTGAGCTTTTATCTCAGGCGGATCTCGTTTCCATTGTCAATTGGACAATGATTCCCAAAATGACCTCCCTTCTTACTGAGCTTGTCGATAAAGTCCTGCCCAACTTGCCTCCTCGAGATACCCGTACTTTCTTTTTTGATCTGGCGGATCCCGCAAAACGCTCCAGCTCAGATATCAATGAGGTCCTGCAGGTTATATCTCGGTTTCAGGCTCATGCCGAGGTAACCCTTGGCCTAAATTACAACGAAGGACTGCAAGTCTGCGATGTGCTGGGCTTAAAGAGTGGAGGCAAAGAAGAAGAAGACCTCAAATCGATGGCCACGGAAATTCGCCGAAAACTGGGCATTTCCACCCTCGTTCTGCACCCGGTAGAGTCTGCCGCCTGTGCCACCAAGGACGGTGTGTGGTGGTCACCCGGGCCTTACTGTGAAGCCCCAAAAATCACTACTGGTGCTGGTGATCACTTTAATGCTGGCTTTTGTTCAGCGAGGCTCAGTGGCTTTTCTCCTTTATGCTCATTGGTTTTGGCAACTTGCACTTCCGGCCATTATGTAAGAACCGCACAAAGCCCATCAACCGCTCAAGTTATTGAACTTTTAAAAACTAACTTCTAAATTACATTTAATGAGTCACGAAAAAGGTTTACTTATTTCCTTCGAAGGTTCGGAAGGTTGCGGAAAATCCACGCAAATCCGCCGTATTGCAGATCGTCTGGAAGAAATTGATCACCGCGATGTCATTGTCACTCGCGAGCCCGGTGGCACCATCATAGGGGAGGACATCAGGCATCTGCTCATGCATGCAGATTCCTCCAAAAGCATTCTTCCCGAAACTGAGCTTTTATTGTTTGCGGCAAGTCGTGCACAACTTGTCCGGGAGGTAATTTTTCCCGCTATTGAAGAGGGAAAAATCGTTCTTTGCGATCGGTTCCTAGACTCCACCACGGTTTATCAAGGTGTGGCCAGGCAAATTGCAGATGATCCAGTAACAATGATCAATGAGTTTGCTGTTGGGGAAATTGTTCCCGATCTAACCGTAGTCCTTGATATACCACCCGAGGTCGGGTTTGAACGAATCAAACACCGGGTTTCCGATATGCCAGACCGTATGGAACAGGAAAACATTGAGTTCTATGGAAAAGTCCGTAAGGGCTACCTTCATTTAGCGAGAAGTTTGCCAGATCGTTTCTTTGTGGTGGATGGCAATTCCGACCAAGACGAGATTGAACTGGAGATTTGGAACGAAATCCACGCCCGTTTTTATTCATAAAAAATTTTTCGAATAGCCGAGTGTGATTTGGAGGCATGTTGACCAACTCAACTGACCCCATTGAATCCCTTCAAAAAAGGTTTAAAGAGGGGCGATTACACCACGGTATTTTAATGCTTGGCAGATCGATTGTACAAATTGAGAAATCTGCCCTTTTGTTAATCAGGGATATACTAAGACTCGATTCAACCCAGAGCGAACACCCAGACCTTTTTCACTTACGTCCATCGGGTAAAGCCAGAATCATTACAGTTGAAAAAACAAGGGAGCTCATTTCCAACCTTAATAGAACCTCGAATCAGGGGGGATGTAAAGTTGCCCTAATCCATGAAGCGGACCGGATGAGAAAAGAAGCAGCCAATGCTTTTCTCAAAACCCTGGAGGAACCACCATCAGGCACCTATCTCTTGCTTCTTAGCAGCAAGCCTTATTCTTTACTGGCAACCATTCGCAGTCGCTGCTTAATGGCCCGCCTGCCCATTGAGGAATCAATCGACAGAAACGAACAATGGGAAGATTGGAATAACCGCTACCAGGAATGGATTGAAGCATTGTTGGATCGTGAAAATTTAAAACGCGACCGAGTCACGCCACTCTTCCGAGCATATGGTCTGGCATCATCCTTACTCGGTCTGATCAACCAAGAATCAGATACTTTGGCAAAACAAGCCAAAAGCGATGCTGCTGATATGGACGAAAAAGAAATAGATGCGTTGGAAGTTGGTGTGCGTAAAGGAGTTCGGGCACGGATACTCGGTCAACTTGCAGATGCGACGCGTTCCGTTGTGATCAGAAAGCAAAATAAAGATATCCTGCCACAACTCGGGGTAAAACTGTCCCGGGTTTTGCGGTGCCTCGAGAAAAATACCCGCTTAATGGAGGTAAACCTCAAAGATGATGCAGCGATGGAAGATTTTTATCTGTCATCCCTACGAATCTGGACTGCCAAATGATTTCGTTTTTTATTAAAATATGAGCACGATTTTTGAAAAAATAATTTCTGGTGAAATTCCTGCAGAGATCCTGCAACAGGATGAGCTTTGCCTGGTCATTCGGGATATTGATCCTCAGTCCCCCACCCATCTTCTCGTCATCCCCAAAAAGGTAATTCCCCGTATTGGCAATGCACAGAAGGAAGACCAGGCAACCCTCGGACACTTATTGCTTGTCGCTGCCGAAGTAGCCGAAAAAGAAAAGCTTGAAGCAGGATATCGTATCGTCATCAACAATGGCAGTGATGGAGGAGAGACCGTCCCTCACCTTCATGTGCATGTCCTTGGTGGCAGACCGATGAAATGGCCTCCGGGTTGATTCATTTCAAGATGGCACGCCCATTACTTCTACTCTGGTCAACTTTGGTTGCCACACTTCCGGTTGCCTTGCTGGCAGACCGAATAGAGACAAAAGACGGTTCTATAATCTATGGTAAAATAATAGAGGCTATCGATGGAAACCTTTCAATTGAAACCACCTATTCAAGCATCCTTCAAGTTCCTCTGACAGCATTGGTCAGTCTATCTTCATCCAATAACCTTGGGGTACGCGATGAGAATAACCGGACAATCTTCGGGCAGTCTATCCCCATGCCAAAAAATCAATTAAATATTCGAAACAATAAGCAAACAAACCAATTGGAATTTGCAAATATTCAACATATCTGGACGGATGTGAATAATGATCCTTGGGTTATTGAAGCTGAACAACAAGAGCTTGAATTGTTAATGAAATGGAAAAGTTCGGTGGGTTTTGATCTGGTTGGATCATCGGGAAACACAGATTCTTTTGCGATCGGATTTCGCTTGGACAGCACCTATGCAAATAATTTCAAAGAGCTTGATTTTTTTCTTTCCTACAATACCCAAACAACCAACGGAACAACAGATACCGATGAAACGAAGGGAGGAATAGCCTATGACTCTCTATTTCATGAACGATTAGCTTGGTATTTAAGATCGGACTTTGAACACGACCCGGTTGAACAAATTAACCTGCGCTCCACCGGTGCCCTGGGCCTGAAATATGATTTACTTGAAAACTCGGATTATGAAATATCAACCCGTGTAGGTACCGCTGTTCGCTATGAGGAATCAACGATTGAGCTGGAGAATGAAAATATAGACCCAGCATTTGATTTAGGGTTGGAATACAGCCACTTATTAAAGGAGAGTCTTTTTTTGGAAAGTGAGTTAACCGTATTGCCAAAGATTGATGACTTGTCTGATTATTTATTTAATCATGACACCGCCCTGGTTTTTCCTATTTTTGAGGATAACACTTGGCATATAAGATCGGGTCTTTCAGGAACTTTTGACTCCGTGCCCAAGGATGATTCCGAGAAGATGGATATGAAATACTATTTCCGGGTTGTCTATAACTTCGATTAATTCGTTTTTTTAAAAAGACCTCACTAATTCTGAAAACGAATTTGTTATTTCCGACAGGTCGTAAGAAAAGCCCACGATTTGTGAGGCGATAAAAAAGAAAAACAGCCCAAGTACAAAATAGACCCAAAGCTTGGATAATTGTATTTTCATTCTTTGATTAAGCCCAATGAAGTCAGCCAACTCTTGGCCCTTTGGGGCCATTGGGAAACGGCATGCTTACTTGATCGCAGACCATATCCATGCCCACCAAAAGGATAGATATGCAATTCGTTGCCAACTACGCCCGCCTCCTCAAGGGCAAGGTAGGAAAAAACACTCCCTTCGGCCGGGATATGATCGTCACCAGTGTGGACAAAAAAGAACGGTGGGCACTGATGGTCGATGGTTACATGAGGGGCCAAGGATTCTTGATTTTGCTGGTCTAATAAATAGGCGGGGTAAATAGGCATGGCAAAGTCCGGACGACAGGAAAGTCGATCAGCGCCATCGACTTTATCATAAGTTCGTTTGTTAAAGGATGTCGCGGTCATCACTGCGAGGTTTCCCCCCGCAGAGAATCCAAGAACTCCAAGTTTAGTGAGAGGTACCTCCCACTTTTCCCCAGCCTCACGGATCAACCCCATTGCCCTTTGGGCATCCTGTAGAGGAGCCGCATGTGGTTCGCGGTTTTTTCGGCGTGGCACCCGGTATTTTAGAAGCACCGCATGAACTCCAATTTCATTTAACCATTTGCATACATCCACCCCCTCATGCTCAATCGCCAAAATTTGATAAGCTCCACCGGGGCAGACCATCACGGTGGTACCAGTTGCCTTGGGTGAATCCGATAAAAAATAGGTGATTGTGGGCTGGGTGACATTACTCACTCGTTTGACCCCACGAATCTCTATTTTCTCCACCCCCACTTCACCAGCAATGTCCCCCGGAGATGCACCCGGCCATAAAGGCTGAACTTCCTGGGCATTCAGTCCCAGCAAATACAAAAACATTAGGGACAAAAATAAAAACATTTTCATAGGTAAAATTAGGCGATTGAAATTGTAGACTTATCAACTGGTTTTAAAACTCTTTCTTTTTTCTTTCAGGCATATCATGCTTAGCAAAGCAGTAATACAGACCAAGCCAGAGAAGCTGGCAGTATCGGTAGGATATAATGGGGAGTACAAGGGCACCACCCAAGCAAAACCCGAGCATCCATTCCAAGGAAAAAATATCAAAAAACCAAAGGGTGATGATCGGCAAAACCCAAAAGGTGCAGATCAGGGAGTAACTTACCGGCACACCTCCCAAAAAGAACCCATCCTCTCCACGGTCGTATTTTAATTGGCAGACCGGGCAGGTATCCTTCCTGACAAACACACCATCCAACACCTTCCCCTCTCCGCATCGTGGGCACCTGTTGGCAATGGTGCGCTTAAGAAAGAGAGTATTCATACATAAATACCCTATGGTTAGCCGTAAAAATTACGATTCTTTTGAACAGAAAATCAAAAATGAAAACCTAGGCGATAATCTGCTTAATGGGCTCGGC
>MDSZ01062138.1_pt1 | contig 35993 bp, 32 predicted proteins | sample 811201 | NCBI WGS metagenome assembly MDSZ01 (sample SAMN05326647, study PRJNA326480) | marine metagenome | isolation source: seawater | place: Indian Ocean: North | collected 2010
ATCGCGGAACTCTCGGGGATAGGGCTTTGCCACAGGAACATCCTTCCAGCGAGGACGAATCCTCACAGTTCAGATGTCAACCAAACTCGGGGCAGACCCGTCGCCATTGCTCAGGAGCGCAGCGCAGACCTCCCAGTCGTACACCTCGTAACCGTCGTCGGTCTTCTCGATGCGCAGGCCCAGGAGCGCCGCGAGTTCGTTGGTCGTGGGTGCAGGGACGTAAGCCGTGTTCATGATGTTCTCCTCAGGGTGTTCTACGCGGAAGGGGTGGCGGACGACAAGGGCGGAGGGCTCGGGCGCTGGCGGAGAGCTGAGCGCATGCGCTTGACCATGGCGGGGGCCAGCTTCAGCTCTGCCGCCTGCTGCTCCACGGTGAGGCCCTGAAGGGTCGCCAGGGCATCGAGCTGGGCCGCGGTCCAGGTGGAGCCACGGCGCGAGCTGCGCCCGCCTGCTGCTCCACGGCGGCGCTGCTCCGCAATGTAGTCGGCGCTCCAGGTGCCCAGAGTGTAGCGAGCTGCGGCGCGGGCGACGCGGTAGACGGCTGCCTCATCGCCCAGCATGGCGTGGCGCTGGAGGCGCAGGGCGCGGGGGTCGCCCGGTTCGTCTCGGATGATGAAGTGCTCCAGCTGGGAAAACACGTAGGCCTCCAGCGCTGCCCGGAGAGTGCCCAGCTCGGGAGTGTCCGGCCCGCGATCATTCAGCACGCGCCGGGCCAGCCTCCGGAGGTGGAGACTCACCCGGTCATAGCCGGTGCGGCGTTCTTGGCGTGTGGCGACAGCCGGGCGCCGCATGGCCTTGCGCTTGCCGCGAGGGCTGCGAGCTGCGATGAGTTCGGCGTGGAGAGCGTCTACTAGTGCTCTGCTGGATAGCAGAGGGTTATCTGAGCCGTTCCAGCTCTGGTTATCTGAGCCGGTCGGATTAGCTGCCGCGGGGTGTTCAGTCCGGTTATCTGAGCCGTTCCTGTTAGCTGCATCTTCATGAAGTGGGTTGCGTCGAGCGCGCAGGTCGGCGCGCATCTCCTCCAGAGTGAGGCGGCGCTCCGGGCGTGGGCCGGGGTCAGCAAGTACAGTGGTCATCAGGAAACATCTCTGCCGCTCTCGTCTTGCAGGACGGGGGCGGCTTTCCTTTGCCTACCCTCGGCGGCGGTGTGTAGTTGTGGCGTCCGGCTGAGCGGTGCGCCTCCTGTTTGACCTGGCGCCTACGGTACAGCGCCGCCAGCGCTGCGCAGAGGATAGGTCGGCGTGTCGTACCGGGTCCTGGGCGACCTGCCGCGTCCCCCCGGCGTCCCCCTGCGATGCAAATGCAGCCGGACGACGCAACCGTCGGGAGTTGTGCAACGCGAGAAACCGGGGGAGCCCCCGATGAGGTCGCGTTTACACCGTGGATGTCGTCGGTTCGATCCCGGCAGGGCCCACTTCCGGTCGCGACGTCGCCCGCCTGCCGTAGGTTGAGAGGGTGAAAGCCCGACCCGCCGACCAACGCGCCCTCCTCGACGTCGTCGACCTCGACATCCGCATCCGGCAGGCCGTGCACGCGCTCTCCAAGCCGGCACAGGCGCCTCGCCTCGCCGCTCTGCAGGGTGAGGTCGCCGCGGCATCCCGTGTCGTCACCGACCTGCTGGGGGCCAAAGAAGACGCCGATCTCGAAGTCGCGCGCATCGAGGCCGACGTGAAGGTCGTCTCCGAGCGCCGCGCGCGCGACGAGGCCCGTCTCGCCGCGTCAACCAACCCGAAGGACGCGCAGGCGCTCGAGAGCGAGCTCGACTCGCTCGCCCGCCGCACCCGCACGCTCGAAGACGCGGAGCTCGAGGCGATGGAGCGCGTCGAGTCCGCGACCGCGGCGGTGGCCGACGCCGAGGCGATCGTGGCGACGCTCGTCGACGAGCGGGACACCCTCGAGGCCGCAGCGGGCGCAGAGGCGGCGGTGCAGAACCAGCGCCGGTCGACCGCCGAGCGCGACCGCGCCGGTGTGGCCGCAGGGGTGCCCGCCGACCTGCTGGCCCGGTATGACCTGCTCGCGACCCGCAATGCCGGTGCCGCTCTCCTGCGTCGCCGCACGTGCGAGGGATGCCGCATGGAGCTCTCCGGCACCGAGCTGCAGGCCGTGCGCTCAGCCGCCGACGACGATGTGGTCGAGTGCCCGCAGTGCGGCTGCATCCTCGTACGCACGGAGGAGTCCGGGCTGTGAGCCCGACGCGGACGCATGTCCGCGTCTGAGCCGTCACCGGCGTGGCGACTCGTCGGCACGGACGGGGACGGAGAGATCGCTGTCGTCGAGCTCGATGGCGCGGGCGCCGAGATCTCTCGTGCGGGCGTGACGTCCGGCGGGCTGATCGAACTGGCGCGCACTCACACCGACGACGTGCGCTGGGTGTGGAGCGACACGGCGCGCTGGTATCCGCCGCTTCTGGCCGCCGGCGCGCGCGTGCGGCGGGTGCACGATCTCCGCGCGGTACGGGCGATTCTGCGCACCGCCGAGTCGGTGCCCGAGTCCGCACGGCTGCCGACGCATGCCGCGTGGTCCGCGCCCGCGGCCTGGGAGGAGGCGCCCGACTCCCGCGAGGCGCTGTTCGAGGTCGAGACGATCGCCGCGCGCGATGCGCCGTCGGATCTCGCGAGCGGCCACCGGGAGTTCGCCGCGCAGTTGGCCGCGCTCGACGCGGCATCCGGCCGGCTGAGACTCCTCGCCGTCGCGGAATCGACGGGAGCGCTCGTCGCCGCGGAGATGCGGGCAGCCGGCCTCCCGTGGGACGTCGCCACCCACACGAGGCTGCTCGACGAGACGTTGGGCGAGCGGGTCGGGGGCAGCAGGCGCCATGTGGATGCCGCGGCCGCCGCCGTGCGAACCGCCCTCGACGATCCCGACGTCGCGCTCGATTCCCCGCCGCGCCTGCTGCGCGCCCTGCATCGGGCGGGACTCGCCGTCTCGTCGACCAGCAAATGGGAGCTGGAGGACCTCGACCATCCGGTGGTCGCCCCGCTGCTCGCGTACAAGCGCCTGATGCGGCTGCTCACAGCGAACGGCGAGAACTGGATCGCGACGTGGGTGCGCGGCGGCCGCTTCCGGCCCGTCTACGTGCCGAGCGGCGTCGTCACGGGACGCTGGGCCTCGAGCGGCGGCGGCGCGCTTCAGATCCCGCGGTCCCTGCGCCCCGCGGTGCGCGCCGATCCCGGCTGGCTGCTCGTCAGCGCCGACGTCGCCCAGCTCGAGCCGCGGGTGCTCGCCGGAATGTCGCGCGACCGGGCGATGGCGCGTGCGGCCGCGGGCACCGACCTGTACGCCGGCATCGTGAGCACCGGAGTCGTGACCACCCGCCAAGAGGCGAAGATCGCCGTGCTCGGTGCGATGTACGGCGCAACGACCGGCGACAGCGGCCGCCTGGTGCCGCGCCTGCGCCGCGCGTTCCCCGCCGCGATGCGGCTCGTCGACGACGCCGCCGTAGCCGGCGAGGAGGGGCGTGTCGTCTCCACCTGGCTCGGCCGCACCTCGCCATCCGCCGGATCCGCGTTCACCCGCTCCCAGTTCGAGGCCTCGCTCGACGAGACCGACGCGGCCACCGAGAAGCAGGCTCGACGACGAGCCCGCGACCGCGGGCGGTTCACCCGCAACTACGTCGTGCAGGGCACCGCCGCGGAATGGGCGCTGTGCTGGCTCGCCGAGACGCGGCGGTCACTGCTCGCGCTCACGGCGCCCGGCGCGGAAGCCGCGGCATCCGGACCTGCCCAGTCGGGCGCACCGCACATCGCTTTCTTCCTGCACGACGAGATCATCGTGCACACGCCGGCCGAACTTGCCGACCAGGTCGCCGCGATCGTGACGGATGCCGCGGCCCGCGCCGGCCGCCTTATGTTCGGCGAGTTCCCCATCGACTTCCCGCTCGACGTGCGCATCGCCCCCGACGCGGGGAAGCCGTAAGAGGTCGGCGCCGGTAGAATCCAAGACGCGAATGGGTCGGCCAGACGGTCGCGTCGCGGGAGACCGCGCCGAGGAACGTCCGGGCTCCGCAGGGCAGGGCGGTGGGTAACACCCACCCGGAGCAATCCGCGAGACAGTGCCACAGAGAGCAGACCGCCGGCAGCAGTCGGTAAGGGTGAAAGGGTGGTGTAAGAGACCACCGGGGGCGCGGTGACGCGCCCCGCACGGTAAACCTCGCCCGGAGCAAGGCCAGACAGGGGATGTTGACGCGGCCCGCCGAGTCCCCGGGTAGGCCGCTGGAGCGTCACGGCAACGTGACGCCGAGAGAGATGACCGTCACCGGGGTTCGCCCCGGGACAGAACCCGGCGTATCGGCCGGCCCATTCGCCCGCCGATACGCCGGATCAGCGCCGATCAGTCCAGGGCGAGCGAAGCCGCGCCGATGATGCCGGCGTTGTTCTGGTGCACCGCCGGGATGATCGGGGTGCGCAGCTTCAGCAGGCTCAGGAACTCGTCCGCGTGCTTGGAGACGCCGCCGCCCACGACGAACAGGTCGGGGCTGAAGAGCGCCTCGAGGTGGGAGTAGTACCACTGCAGGCGCTTGGCCCACTTCTTCCACGTCAGCTCGTCGCGCTCCATGGCGGAGTACGCCGCGTAGAACTCCGCGTCCTTGCGGTGGTTCTTGCGCTCGATGTGGCCGAGCTCCGAGTTCGGGATGAGCACGCCGTTGTAGAGCAGCGCGGTGCCGATCCCGGTGCCGAGGGTCGTGAGGATCGTCAGGCCCTTCGCGTCACGGGCGGCGCCGTAGCGCACCTCTGCGAGGCCCGCGACATCCGCGTCGTTGGCGAAGTGGATGCCGCGCCCCAGCCCCTGCTCGAAGAATTCCTCTGCCGGAAAGTCGATCCAGGTCTCGGCGACGTTCGCCGCCGACAGCGTGCGACCGTTCTTGACGATGGCCGGGAACGCGACGCCGAGCTCGAGGTCGGAGCCACTCACCTCGAGCGTCTCGAGCACCTGCTGTACCGCGGCGAGCACGTCCTTCGGCTCCGCGCCCTTGGGCGTGGGCACCTTGATGCGCTCACTCACCAGCTCGCCGGCGACCAGGTCGACGACACCGCCCTTGATACCCGTTCCACCGATGTCGATTCCGACTGCGCGCGACTTCTCTGTAGCCATGCGTGAAGCTTATCCATGCCGACAGGGGTGCTCAGTAGGATCGGACCAACGTGACGCCGAGGAGGGCACCCGTGAGCGACGACGAGAACAGCTACTGGTACAACCTGACCACCAAGCAGGTCGAGCACGGACTCCTCTCGCCCGCGGTCGACCGCGCGGGTCCCTTCGCCACAGCAGAGGAGGCGGCGCGCGCTCCGGAGATCATCGCGGAGCGTTCCCGCAAGTGGTCCGAGGACGACGCGCGCGACGACGCCTGAGGTGCGTCGCACGGGGCTCCGGACGAAATAGGCTGAACGCACACACTCGTCCGAGGAAAGGCACGCGATGGACAAGCAGCGGGACTTCGTGCTGCGCACGATCGAGGAGCGCGGCGTCAAGTTCATCCGCCTCTGGTTCACCGATGTGATCGGCACCCTGAAGTCGGTGGCGATCGCCCCGGCCGAGGTGGAGGGCGCGTTCAGCGAGGGCCTCGGTTTCGACGGCTCTGCGATCGAGGGCCTCACCCGCTCGTACGAGTCGGATCTGCTGGCGCACGCCGACCCGACGACGTTCCAGATCCTGCCCTGGCGGGGCGAGGTCGACCCGACGGCGCGCATGTTCTGCGACATCACGACGCCCGACGGACAGCCCGCGGTCGCGGACCCGCGTCACGTGCTCAAGCGTGCGCTGGCGAAGGCCGCCGACGCCGGCTTCACGTTCTACACGCACCCCGAGATCGAGTTCTACCTGCTCAAGTCGTCGTCGTACGGCCCCGACGGACCCGAGCCCGTCGACTCGGCCGGTTACTTCGACAACGTGCCCGGCGGCACGGCGCACGACTTCCGTCGGCGGTCGGTGCGCATGCTCGAAGACCTCGGCATCTCGGTCGAGTACAGCCACCACGAGGGCGGCCCCGGTCAGAACGAGATCGACCTGCGCTACGCCGACGCACTGACGACGGCCGACAACATCATGACCTTCCGCACGGTGATCAAGGAGGTGGCGATCGAGCAGGGCGTCTACGCGACGTTCATGCCGAAGCCGCTGAGCGGACAGCCCGGATCGGGCATGCACACGCACATCTCGCTCTTCGAGGGCGATCAGAACGCCTTCTACGAGGAGGGCGCCCAGTACCAGCTCTCGAAGGTCGGCCGACACTTCATCGCGGGGCTGCTGCGTCACGCGAACGAGATCTCGGCCGTGACCAACCAGTTCGTGAACTCGTACAAGCGGCTGTGGGGCGGCGACGAGGCTCCGAGCTTCATCTGCTGGGGCCACAACAACCGCTCGGCTCTCGTGCGCGTTCCGCTGTACAAGCCGAACAAGGGTCAGTCCTCGCGTGTCGAGTACCGCGCGCTCGACTCGGCCGCGAACCCCTACCTCGCGTTCGCGCTGCTGCTCGCGGCGGGCCTGAAGGGCATCGAGGAGGAGTACGAGCTGCCGGCCGAGGCCGAGGACAACGTCTGGTCGCTCAGCGACTCCGAGCGCCGCGCACTCGGCTACGCGCCGCTGCCGACGAGCCTCGACCAGGCCCTCCGCTTCATGGAGGAGTCCGAGCTCGTCGCCGAGACGCTGGGGGAGCAGGTCTTCAACTACGTGCTGCTCAACAAGCGCAAGGAATGGCAGGGCTACCGCTCGCAGGTCACCCCCTTCGAGCTGAAGAGCAACCTCGAGATGCTCTGACGGGCCGATGGCCACGTCCGACCGGTCGCACACGCGCACCGACCTCGTCCGCTACGGCTTCGGCCATGTGGATGCCGCAGAGGCGGCTCTCGACGAGCTTGCGCTGCTGTGCGGGATCGATCGTGATGCGATCCTCTCGCGTGTGGTCACGGTCGGCGACCCGGATGCGGCGCTGACCGGCATTCTGCGCGTCGCCCGGCGGGATGCCGCCGCGGTCGCGCCCGTGCTCACCGATCACCGGGGCGCGGCCGCGCTCTGGGCGCTGACGGGGGCGTCCGAGGGGTTCGCGGACTTCTACTTCCGCCGACCTGCGCAGCTCGCGGACCTGCTCGGCCGGGAGCCGACCGTGCCGGACGCCGCCGAGCTCACTCACGAGCTTCTCGCGTCGGTCGAGGCGGTCGACGGTTTCGCCGCCGACGGGGGAGAGGCCTCGTGGGTGGCGCTGCGCGTGCGGTACCGCACCCTCCTCGCCCGCATCGCGGCCTACGACCTGCTCGCCCCCGATGCACCGGCCCATGTCGATCTCGTGGCTGCCGCACTCGCGGATGCCGCGGGGGCGGCGCTGGAGGCATCGCTCGCGGTCGCGCGCACCCGGCTGTCGGCTTCCATGTTCCCCCGCGACGACGTCGCTGCGGTCGCGCTCGCGATCATCGGCATGGGCAAGACCGGCGCGCGCGAACTCAACTACGTGTCCGACGTCGACGTCATCTTCGTCGGCGACGCGGACGAGGCCACCACCGAGCGGCTCGGCGGCAGCCGCGTGGTCGACATCGCCACCCGTCTCGCCGTGCAGACGATGCGCGGCATCTCGAGCATGGAGATCGAGCCGCCCCTGTGGGAGGTCGACGCGAACCTGCGCCCGGAGGGCAAGCAGGGCGCCCTCGTGCGCACGCTCGAATCCCACCTGTCGTACTACGACCGATGGGCGTCGAGCTGGGAGTTCCAGGCCCTGCTGAAGGCCCGCGCGATCGCCGGCGATCCGGACCTCGGCGCACGCTACATCGAGGCGGTCGCCCCCAAGGTCTGGTCGAGCGCCGCCCGCACGAACTTCGTCGACAGCGTGCAGCGCATGCGCGAGCGGGTCACCGAGCACATCCCCGCCGACGACGTGCCCTTCCAGCTCAAACTCGGGCCCGGCGGCATCCGAGACGTCGAGTTCACGGTGCAGTTGCTCCAGCTCGTACACGGATTGACGGATGCGACCGTGCGCGAGCGCGGCACACTGCCCGCCCTCGCGGCGCTCGTCGACGGCGGCTACATCGGGCGGGCGGATGCCGCGGTCTTCGCGTCCGACTACCGGGTGCTGCGGGTACTCGAGCACCGCGTGCAGCTGCGACGTCTGAGCCGGACCCATCTGATGCCGCGGGAAGAGGACGAGCGTCGTGTGCTCGCCCGCACGAGTGGGCTGGCGGGGTCGGCTGCGGAGATCTGGGAGCTGTGGGAGCGGATAAAGCGCGACGTGCGCGACGTGCACGTGCGGCTCTTCTACCGTCCACTGCTGTCGGCGGTCGCCTCGCTGGGCGAGGGGGAGCGCACGCTGTCGCCCGAGCAGGCGCACGACCGCCTCACCGCGATCGGATTCCACGACCCGGCGGGGGCGCTGCGCCACATCGCCGCGCTCACCTCCGGTCTCAGTCGCAAGGCCACGATCCAGCGCCACCTCATGCCTGTGATGCTGCGCTGGTTCGCCGACGGCGTCGACCCCGACTACGGCCTCCTCGCGTTCCGTCGGGTGAGTGAGCGACTGGGCGACACCGCGTGGTTCCTGCGAGTGCTTCGTGACTCCTCGGGGGCGGCGGAGCGACTCACCCGGGTGCTGTCCGGCTCCCGGTACATCGGCGAGCTGATGGAGTGGATCCCGGAGTCCGTCGCCTGGCTCGACGACAACGCGTTGCTGCGGCCGCGGTCGGGCGTCGCGCTGCAGGACGAGGCGCGCGCCATCCAGACGCGGCATCCCGAGACGGAGGAGGCCATGCGCTCCGTGCGGGCGCTGCGTCGACGCGAGCTGCTGCGCACGGCGATGGGCGCGGTGCTCGGCGTCCTGACGATCGATGAGATCGCGGCCGCACTGTCGACGATCACGGATGTCGCGATCCAGGCGACCCTCCGGGCCGTGCGCCGCGAGGTCGTCCCTCCGGAGGACGACGCGCTCGACTTCTCCGTGATCGCGATGGGCCGCCTCGGCGGCGCCGAGCTCGGTTTCGGCTCCGACGCGGATGTCATGTACGTCTATCGTCCGAACGGGGTCGACCCGCAGCGCGCCCACGAGCTCGCCCTGCGCCTCGTCGCGGCGCTACGCGCCTCCTCAGAGGACCATCGTGCACCCCTCGACCTCGACGCCGATCTGCGCCCCGAGGGGCGCAACGGCCCGCTGGCGCGGTCGCTCGACGCCTACACGGAGTACTACCGGCGCTGGTCGCTCTCGTGGGAGGCGCAGGCACTCCTTCGCGCTCGCGGCGTCGCGGGGAGCGTGAAGCTGGTCACGGCCTTCTTCGAGGTGGCCGACGAGGTGCGCTACCCCCGCGATGTCGACGTGCAGGGCCTGCGCGAGATCAAGCGCATCAAGGCGCGCGTCGAGAGCGAACGGCTCCCACAGGGCGTTCGGCCGGAGCGCCATCTCAAGCTCGGCCCGGGCGGACTCAGCGACGTCGAATGGCTCGTGCAACTGCTTCAGCACGAGCACGCCGGTCGGCTCCCCGCCCTCCGCACGACGTCCACGCTCGCCGCGCTATCGGTCGCCGTGGACGAGGGACTCATCCCGCGGCCCGCCTACGAGCGGCTGAGCGAGGCCTGGCGCCTCGCGTCGCGTCTCCGGTCGGCCAACACGCTGCTCTCCGGACAGACCAGCGACGTGCTGCCCACCGATCGCGCGCGCCTCGAGGGCATCGCTCGCCTCCTCGAGTACCCGCCCGGCTCCGCGACCCGCGTCGAGGAGGACTGGATGCGCGCCTCGCGCCGGGCACGGCAGGTGTTCGAGCGCCTCTTCTACGGCTGAACCCGGCCGCGTCGGACACGCGGGCCGCGCGCGACCGCCGTGCGGGAGTGCCGAAGGGCCCCGGCCTGCGTGTGCAGTCCGGGGCCCTCGACGAGGCATCCGATCAGACGCCGAAGTACAGCTCGGCTTGAGGATCTGAGAACCGTAGGGAGTTCCACAGGCTCACACTTCCCTGCAAAGACAGGGAAATGCAATGGTGAGCATGGGTGGGGTCGCTGCTGCGGCTGTCCGAGAACCCGTCCGTTTACTCGATTCTTGGCCGTCCTACGGGGTTCGCTGGAGGTCGACGGGTGGTGCCGCCTACCTCATTGGTATGAGCGACGCCCGCCCCCGCCTCTGGACTCCGCAGGAGCTTGCAGAGTACACGGGTATCCCGATCAGGACGCTCGCTGACTGGCGGACAGAGCGTGCGCGGAGCCGAGGTCTCGGCTTGCCGTTCGTCGCGCTCTCGTCGCACAACGTTCGCTACCGCGATGAGGACGTCGAGGCGTTCATCGCGGGGCGGATCGTGGCCCCGACGGATAGGGCGGGCGACTGATGGCGCGGCCGAAGCGTGCGCTCGGCGAACTCGGCAAGGTGACCTACACCGTCGAGCCGAACGGCCTGGTCATCGCGCGAGCGCGGATCTATGACGGCAACGGGCAGGAGCGTCGTCCCAGCGGCAGCGGCGCGACCGAGGCTGAGGCGCTGGCGGCGTTGCAGGAAGCGGCCGATGTCGCTGTCGGTCGAGTGCTGGCGCGACGGACTCAGGTCATGACGGTCGCTGAGCTGGCGACTACATGGCTGAAGACGGCGTATCACGATGACGATCCGCGGGTGCTGCGCCAGCGCCGCGAGCAGACCGTCGACGGCTACGCGTCGGTGGTCCGCGCGCATGTCATCCCGCGCGCCGGTGCCATCCCCATTGCCGACATCACCGCTGATCGCGCCGACGGGCTGCTCATGGACATCGCCCGAGAGAAGTCGGTGACGACGGCGAACAAAGTTCGGAATGTGATGTCGCTCATGTTCGACTGGGCGATCCAGCAGGGGCATTTCTCGGCTGCCGGGTCGATCCAGAAGACCCTGTATGGAGCGGTCGTCGTGGCGAACCCCATCCGAGCGACCAGAAGGGCGGATGAGCCGGACACGGTGTACTTCGAACTGGACGCGGTGCAGGTCAAGTTCATCCTCCACCTGATCCGCGATGTGTGGCCCGAGCGGCACCGGAAGCGGTATCCGGTGGGCCGACGGCCCAACTACAAGCTGCTCGCCGACTACATCCTCATCACGCTCGGCACCTCCGAGCGGACAGCAGAACCGATTGCGATCCGGTTCCAGGACGTGCGGTTCGAGGCGGTGGAACAACCGGATGGAAGCCTCACGATGGAGGCGCTCGTCTGGGTCGGCGGGACGATGGTTCGCACCAAGTCCCGCGGCCTGTTCCGTCAGGACTCACCCAAAGCGGAGCGGCAGAAGCGTTGGGTTCGCGTGCCGAAGTTCGCAGCCAAGGTTCTGAGTGAACTCGTGGCGAGCCACGTTCCCGATCCCGAACGGAATCCAGACGACGTCCTGTTCACTACCGAGCGCGGCCGTCCGCGCGATCCCAGCGCGGTCGGCGAACTGTTGCGGATGTTCCGCCGCGAGTTCGAGCCGGAGCTGCTGGCTATCGGGGTCGATGCCGAGCACCTCACCTTCCGTAGCCTCCGCAAGGCCGTCGCTGCGGCGGTATCGGACACGGCCGGCGTCGAGGTCGCACGCGATCTGCTCGGGCACAGTGACGCGGCGATCACCGAGGGGCACTACGCGAAGCGCCCTGATCTCATCGTCGAAGTCGCGGCCGATGCGCTCGACGAGGTGTTCGCGGGCATCGACGCATGAACTGCCGCGAAGAGGGAGAACTGATGATGCACAGATACGCTTGGCTGACTGTGCAGGTGGAGGTAGGATGTGAGCATGACCCCGGCACCCTTGACGATCGACCCCGAGGACGTGCGCGCCAGCGCGCGGGAGACTTCGGAGCTCCCCGCCTGGTTGGAGAAGGTGGCGGAGTACGTCCAGCGCGCGGCCTCCGAGGGCGAGACCGTCACGTTGACGGCGAAGCAGCGGATGCTCACCCCGGAGCAGGTCGCATCGCTGACCGGGGTGTCGCGCTCCACTATCTCTCGCAAGATCAAGGCGGGGGAGATTCACGCCGTCAAGGTCGGCAACCGCAACCGCATCCCCTACGAGGAATACCAGCGGTGGTGGGACCAGGCGATGGGCGACGTGATCGAGCTGGTGCGCGATGACCTCCGGGAAGACCTTTTCGGCACCCGGTGACGTGACCTTCGTCTTCCTCGATGCGAATGTCGTAGCCAAGCCCGTCACACGCACCCTGTTGATGGTCGGCGCGAGCCGCAGCGGGTTCGTCGTGGGATGGAGCGCGACCGCCGAGGCGGAGGCTGCCCGCCACATGCGCCCGAACGCGACCCGGCCCGTGGACTTGCGGCGGCGCTACGGCGGCGAGTTGACCCCTACCGGGAACGTGGCGAGGCGGTTCGAGGCCACGGACGCCAAGGACCGCCAACTCCTTGCCGACGCGGAAGCGGCCGGGGCGCGATTCATCGTCACCGAGGATGTGGACGACTACGGGCTGGCCGATCTTGCCAGCGTCGGCATCTCGGCGGTGAACCCCGACCTGTTCCTTGCGGAGCGTCTGACGCGCGCGGCGTACACCTTTGTCATCCGGCGATTCGTGGAACTCCAGGTGAGTCCACCGACGACGCCCGCGCAGTTCCATGCCGCCATCGCCAAGAACCACCCGCGCCTATTCGCCACACACGCTGACCTCTACGAGGTCGAGCCCGAGCGCGGCATCCACGGCGAGCCGGAGGTGATCTTCCGCGGCACGCGCTGCCTGCGCTGCGAGCGGATCGTCGCGGATCCGGCCACGGTCATCGACGGGCTCGGCCCGGAGTGCCGCTGAGCTACAGCCGCGGGGCGTTGCCCGACAGCGTGGCCGCGGGCGTCGCGGCGACGAAGGCGGGGGAGTCGTCTTCCCGTGCCGTGCCCTCTCGCGAGCCCAGGTTCGGCTCGTAGGTGCGCACGGTCTCGACGGTCAGCTCGGTGCAGCTTGTCTGGACGCCGGGTGCGTTCAGGCCGTCGGAGGCCGGGGGTTCCGGCATCTGGATGTCGTGGGCTCCGGTGACGATCCGCGCTGTCCCGCTGCACAGCAGTTCGTGTGGGCCTGAGCTGGTGGCGCTCGTGATCGGGCCAGGCACAGCCCCGACATCGCGGCCGAAGGTGGCGGCGCGAGCGGCGACCAGGAGCGAGCCAGAGCGGACGCCTGCCTCGACGATGACGCTCGTGTCCGAGAGTGCGGCGAGTAGCCGTGCGCGCTGCACGAAGCGCAGCCTGGTCGGCGCGCATCCGGGCGGGATCTCGCTGAGCAGAGCGCCGTTCGCGGCGATGCGCTCGAACAGCTGCTGATTGCCCGCCGGGTAGGGCCTGTCCAGGCCGCCAGCGAGGACGGCGATGGTCTTACCGCCCGCGTTGAGCGCGCCCCGGTGGGCGGCGGCCTCGACGCCGTAGGCGCCTCCACCGACGACGATGCCGCCGCGCTCAGCGGCTCCGGTCGCAAGCTCGGCGGCGACGAACTCGCCGTAGCTCGACGCGGCGCGAGATCCCGTGAGCGTGACGAGCCGCTGGACGGGGGTTCGGAGGGTGTCGACCTCACCGAGCACCCACAGCGCCAGCGGCGGGGTGACGCCGCCGATGGCGAAGCCCTCGGGCCACTCGGGATCGCCGGGGATCGAGACGTGCAGGCGGTGACGCTGGGTTGCGTCGATGACCTGCTGGAACGCCTGGGGCCTGAGCCGGGGAGCGGCGAGGTCTCGCCAGAGCGCGGCAGCCTCCGTATCGACGCCGGGGACAGGCTCGGTCGAGGTGAGGAGGCGAAGTGTCTCCTGGGCCCCGACCGCGGCTATCACCGCGGCGGTGGTGGCCTCGCCCGGCTCGAAGGCGATGGCGAGCGATCCTGGCGCTCCGCTCATTGGTGGTGAGCGATTCGATCGTCTCCATGTTCGCGTCCTCTCCGCTGTCCAGGCACCTGGCCTCACGAGAGAGGTGCACCCGTGGTGCCGCCCGGAGGCGGCTCGGCAGTGGCGGCTACAGGGACGGCGTACTGCTCGGGGGTTGTCGCGTCGGATCGCTGGAGTCGAACGGTTCGACCGTCACCGTGACGGCTCCCTCCCGCGACCCCAGGTTCGGCTGGTAGCCGCGCACAGCCTCGATGGTTAGCTCGACGCGCTCTGACTCGAGTGAGTCAGGCTCGGGGCGGGGCTCGTCCTGCATCGCGGCGAGCTGGGACTCGACGCGGGCGAGGTCTTCCTCGGCGTCGGCGAGGGTCTGTGCGTGGCGGAAGGGCTGGCCGAGGCGCTGCTGGGTGTCGGCGACGGTCTGCTCGGCTTCTTCCAGGTCTTCGCGGGCCTGGTCGAGAAGGGAGGGGATGCCGCTGACGCGGTTCTCGATGCGCTGCACGAGCCCGAGCCCGGCTTCAAGGAATGACTCCTTCGGCAGCGTGAATCCCGAGCGGGGCACCTCGGGCAGGGAGAGGGTCACATCGAGGGCGGCGAGCCCGGAGCGGGCCTCGACGTGGATGTCGAAGCCTGAGATGCGGCCGATGATCCCGAAGTCCTTGTGCCCGTACCGCGGCAGCCACTTCAGCCCGGAGTCGCCCATCCATGCGGCGAGGGCGTGGGCGGCTTCGGAGCGGGAGTCGTAGTCGCGCGTGCCGAGTGTGATGCGGAACCTGTCGCCGCTCGTGTCGATCATCCGTGGGGCAGCGGCTTCCAGCCCGCGAATGTCCGCGGCGGCGCGCTCGGCGGCTGACCGGGCGCGGTTTCCGGTGTGGACGAGCATGTCCTCGTTGCGCTCGTGCGCGCGCTGGAGGCGGCGCAGCCGGTTCACCTCGTTCAGGATGACGGAGTGCTCCAGCAGGAGCGGATTGCCGGAGGCGATTGCCTTGGCCTCTGCTGCGGACAGCGCGGAGGTGTCGATCTCCTCGATCTCTCGGGCGTTGATCTTGCCGCGCAGGAGCTGCGCGAACGACGCGGCCTTCCGCTCGACGGTCTGCCACATGTAGGAGTCGAAGGATCGCTCGGTGACGTAGCGGACGATCGCCACTTCCTCGTTCTGGTTGCCCTGCCGCATGATGCGACCGTCGCGCTGGGCGATGTCGGAGGGTCGCCACGGGCAGTCCAGGTGGTGCAGTGCGATGGCGCGGGCCTGGACGTTGGTGCCGACGCCCATCTTCTCCGTCGATCCGAGGAGCACGGCGACGTGGCCGGCACGGGCGGCGGCGAACAGGCGGGCCTTCTCCACGTCGGTCTTCGCCTCGTGCATGTATCTGACCTGCTCGGCGGGGATGCCGCGCTGCACGAGCTGCTGCCGCAGCTCGTCGTAGGCGTTCCACCTGTCCTGGTTCGGGGTGCCGATATCGGAGAACACGAGCTGGAGCGAGCCGCGCACCGTGGAGGGCTGCCCGGTCAGCGTGTCGAGGTATTCGTTGTCGCGAGTGCGCTCCCAGATGCGGTGGATCGCGTCGGCGGCGACGTCGACCTTGCTCGGCCCGGACGGGTCGCGCGGGATGACCATGCGGATGTCGAGCGCGGCCTTGCGCCCGTCGGTGGCGATCAGGAGCATGTTGTCCTCGTCGGGGCGCACCTGGCGGGTGGCGACCTTCTCTGCGCGCTCGGCGAGGGAGGCGACGTACTGCTCCAGCTCGACGGTCGGCTGCACCGGCACGGTGGAGGGCGCGCGGCTGCCGTCGTCGCGCTGCACGAGCGCGGGCACGGGCAGGTCGAGGTCGTCGGCGGTCTTCACGTCGGCGAACACCGACCACATCCGCAGCAGTTCCTGCCCGTTCTGGAAACGCGCGAACCGGGTCTTCATGCGGAACGTGCTGCCGGTCGGCGAGATCTCCATCTGCGTGACCAGCTCGCCGAATGTTGCCGCCCACGCATCGAATGCGCCGACGCCCGCGGACGCCAGCACGTCAGGCCGCAGGTACCGCTGCATCACATAGGTCTCGGTGATCGAGTTCGAGATGGGTGTCGCCGTCGCCGCGGTGACGACCCGCTCGCGCCCGGCGGAGCGGAGGTATTCGAGCTTCATGTGAAGGTCGCTCGCGCGATCCGAGCCCTCGATGGCGGCGTCGCGGATGTTCGACTCCGTGGCGAGGTTCTTGTACATGTGCATCTCGTCGACGATGACGTAGTCGATGCCGGTGTCCTCGAAGCAGACGCCGCGGTCGCGGTCGGAGTCGAGCCGATCCTTGAGCTTGTTCTCCATCGCCAGGAGCTTGCGCTGGATGCGCTTGACGCTCATCCGCTGCTCGCCGGTCGCGTCGTCCAGCACGCGCCGCACGTCGTCCACCTGCCCGCGGATGTACTGCTGCTGTGTCTCCGCGCGCAGCGGGATCTTGGCGAACGCCCCCTGCGTGAGGATGATGGCGTCCCACTCGTTCGCTGCCGCCCGCGCGACGAACAGCCGCCGCTTGTCGGCGGTGAGGTCGAGGCTCGATGCGGCGAGCACGCGGGCACGCGGGTAGACCTGGAGCCACTCGCGGCCGAACTGTTCCAGCATGTGGTTCGGCACGACGACGACGGGCTTGCTGATGAGTCCCATGCGGCGCATCTCCATCGCGCCCATAATCATCTCCGCAGTCTTGCCTGCGCCGACCTCGTGGAACAGGCCCGCCGCAGGCTCGGACACCATGCGGGCGACGGCGGCGCGCTGGTGCGTGCGCGGCTCGAAGGTGGCCGCGAGGCCCGGCAGCGAGAGGTACGTCCCGGCGTTCGTGTAGTCGCGGAGCACGATGGAGTTGAAGCGCCGGTTGTACTCGTCCACGAGTGCCTGCGCGCGGTCGGGGTCTTCCCAGACCCACTCGCTGAACCGCACTTGGAGTGCGTCGGCCTTCTCCTGAGCTGCGGCGGTCTCGACGGGGTTGAGCACGCGACGCACCTTGCCGTCGATGTCCTTCTCCTCGTCGTAGACGAGCATCGTCCGCTGCTCCATGACGGCCTGGGCGATGTCCGGCGCGGGGCGGCGGGGCGTGCCCCACTCCGAGGTGGAGAGCAGCCCCTGCCGACCGCCGCGGATCTCCCACATGCCTGGCAGCGGGTTCTCCACGCGAACGTCGGGCGCGCGCAGGGTGCTCCGCAGGAACTGCTCGTGCACGTCGGCGCTGATCCAGACCGCGCCGAGCTTCGCGTGGATGTCCTGGATGCCCAGCGGCGCGGGCAACACCTTAGCGAGCGCATCGACGTTGATCTGGAACTCCGGGTCGTCCTCGGCGCGGAGCCGGGCCGCTTCGAGCTTGACCCGCACGTCGCCCGACAGATACTCCGGCGCGTGGATGAACTGGTTCGTGACCGGATCGGTGAACACGAGCGTTCCCAGCGCCTCGCGCGCTTCCCGGTCGTTCATGCCGAGCAGGTCGGCGACGAGGGTGATGTCGATGCGGCCCGTGCGGTCGAGGCTGACCGCGATGGCGTCGGCCGGGCTGTCGACACCCTGCACCTCGGCGCGCGGCACCACCACGCGGTGGCTCATGATCGCGGCAGGCGACGCGGACTGATCCTCGTCGTCGAACTGTTCCAGCGCAAGCACCAGGGGGCCGAAGGGGTCGGAGCGCAGCAGGCGGATCGGTGTCGGCACGATGCGCGCGAAGGTCTCCTCGCCGTCCTCGTTCGTGCGCCCGGTGGGGCGCAGCGTGTAGCGGTTCAGCGCCCCATAGGTGCCGACGTACTTCAGGTAGTCGCGCCGCAGCGTCGTGCGGATGAGCACGATGTCGGGGGTGTCGTCCACGCTCGCCGCTTCCGCGGTCAGCAGGCGGGATGCCCCGTCGCGCAGACGCAGCAGGGCGCGTAGCTCGCGCTCGGCGGACTTCGGCACCGCAAGCGGCTCCAGCGCGCCGGAGACAACGGTGCGGAAGCCGCCGGTTTCGCTCGCCACGATGCTGCCGGCCCATAGCTCCGGAGCCGACGGGGTGAACGCTGCCCGGCGCGCCTGCTGCTCGGCGGTGCGCTCGGTCATCGTCAGCCCGGCGCGGCGCGCGGAGAACACGATCTGGTCGACGGCGACCGCGAGTTCCGCCTCCAAGTCAGCCAGATCGGTCGTGATGGTGAGCGTGGCCGCGTCGTACATCCCGTGGCCGACGCCGACCTCCCCGAGCATCTGCTCCGGGTGCTCATCGAAGTAGCGGTTGATCCGCATCGGCACGCCGTCGATGGGCACCTGCGCGACCGTCTCCCAGGCGTCGTCGCGCATCTGCTCGCCGTCCGGTCGCCGCCGGAACACGAGCAGGTCGGTCACCACCTCCGTCCCCGCGGCGCGGCGATGCGCCCCGGTAGGCAGGCGGATCGCGCCCACGAGGTCGGCCAGCTCATTCATCTCCCGCCGCGCGCCGGGATTCTGCGCGTCCATCGTGAAGTGCGAGGTCAGCACCGCGACGAGGCCGCCGGGCCGGGTCAGGCGCAGCGACTTGATGATGAAGTGGTTGTGCATCGACTGCCGTGTCGCGTTGTGCAGCGGATCGTGCAGGGCGATGCTGCTGAACGGCACGTTGCCGATGGCCGCATCGAAGTGGCCCTCGGGGAGCCGGGTGTCGGCGAACGACTCGCTGCGCACGGTCGCGTGCGGGTACAGCTCGGCGCAGATCGCCGCCGTCAGTGGATCGAGTTCCACCCCGGTCATCTGCGCCGACGCCGGCGCGAGGCCGATGAACGTACCCGCGCCGGAACCGGGCTCCAGCACCGCGCCGCCGCGGAACCCCAGCCCGTCCAGCAGCCGCCACACCTGCCGGGCGATCATCGGGTCGGTGTAGTGCGCGTTGATCGTCGTGCGCGCGGCGGCATCCCACTCGTCGTCGCTCAGCAGCTCGCGCAGCTCAGCGCGCTCGGCATCCCATTCGGGCTTCAGATCATCGAAGACCTCGGGGATCGCGCCCCAGCTCGACCAGCGGGCGAGCACGCGCTGACCCTCTGGAGACGCGGGGCGACCCGTCGAGTTCAGATCGTGGATGAGGTGGATCGCCTCCACGTTCGCCCGATAGCGTGCCTTCGCGCCCGAGGGGCCAAGGTCGTCCTGCGAGGCGGGAACGAACCGAGGCGCTACCGCAGCTCGCGGAAGAAGCGGATCGTCGCCGCCTCGGCGAGCGTCGCCCGGTTCGCCCGCATGTACTCCCGTGGGGGCTCCGTCGCCACGAGCTCCAGCAGGAACTCGACCGGCAGCGCCCACGTCTTCGCCATCTCCTCCAACTCCACGGAGGAGGGCATCGAATCCGGGCAGTCCTGCATCCGCTCGGCCCAGAGGACCAGGTTCTCGTCGGAGGGACGGGTCTGCTCCCATTCCTCCCGTGCCTGATCCAGCGGCAGGCTCGGGTCGGTGACCCACGCCAGTTGCGACATCACGACCTCCTCCGCCTGTCTCCGGGCCGCTGTCAGCCGGGCGACCTTCTGCAAGAAAGTCTCCCCCTGCCGGTCGCTGCCCGCCAGCATCGACGCGAGGTTCGTCACCTGCGCCTGCATCTCCAGGCCCAGCGTCTCGAAGAACGTCGCCGGATCGCTCAGCTCCGCCACTCGGCTCGGAGCTGTCGCCTGCCAGTGCTCCAGCGCCATCTGCCCGTACTTGTTCATCGCCTGCCCCGGTTTCGCGAGCGGTGGCGAGCGCGGTGTCGGCGGCGGGCTCGTCGAGCCCCCACAGGTCGAACTCCAGTTGCCCCGGCCAGGGCTTCCGGGATCGCTGCCGCGCCATTCGCCGTCACCGCCCGCGCCCTACTGCTCCGCCGCGAGATGGGCGTAGAACTCGTCCTCGATGGCCTGCCTGCGAGCCACGTCGTCCTTGACGAACTGCGTGAAGTCGGCATCCCGGTCGGGGATCACCGTCTCCACCAGCATGGGATGCTCGTCCTCGCCCGGCCACACCGCCTGCCGCGTCGGACGGTCGGTGTTGAGCTTCGTGCCGCACGCGGTCACCGCGTCCCGAAGCTGCGGCACGAACGCCCAGAAGTCGCGCCACCAGCCGAACGGTGCCGAGCCGTGCTGCTTCTTGTCGTAGGCGTTGAGGTAGTGCTGCCGCAGCGCCGACAGCGGCCACACCAGCTCCGGGTGCCGATGCCAGAACGGCGGCACGACGTTCACGCTCAGGCCGAACTCGTGACGCAGCCAGTTCACGAAGGCGTTCAGCTCCAGCCACTCCACCTGCGCCTCGGCCGCGGTCAGGATGTTCCAGTTGACGGGGCGCGGCGGCTCCGGCGTGTCCTTCGCCTCGGCGTCCGGCTCCTTGGCCGGCCTCGGCGAAGGTGTCACCGGCTCGGGCTCCGGTTCCTCGAGCGGAGGCACATCGAAGTCGGCGTCATCGGGCGGGAACAGCGTCTCGTCGGTGGTCATGACGCGGCCTCACAGCGTCATCGGACGGGGTGACGGTTGCTGGGGGATGGTCGGGTCTGGCGCTTCGATGGCTGCGCTCTCGACGTGCTGCGTGCGCGAGCGGCCGCGATCGACGGCGTAGCTCGTGCGGGCGGCATCGGGGCCGATGTGCGTGGCGATGAACTCCTCGCCGCTGATCGTCTCGCCGTTCTTCTCGTAGCTGAACTTCTGGACGTGCCCGCTGGCGACGAAGGTGTCGCCGCGCGCGAACTTCTCGTAGGCGTGCTCCGCGGTCTTCCGGAACATCTTGAACGGGTAGAACTTCGTCTCGCCCTGGGTGAACGAGCCGTCCGGGTTGCGCTCGAACTGCTCCTGACCGATCCAGGCGAACAGTCGCGCCTCTCCTTTCTCGTTGAAGGACAGTTGCGGGTCGCTGGCGAAGAAGCCCCACAGGGACTCTTTGGTTCGCATCGGGATGCTCCTAACTTCTCCTGCCGAGAGAGGACTGCTACCCGATAGGTGCGCAAGCTCGACCGTCCGCGCCCCGGGCTACTGTGATGACATGGCTGAGAGGCGAGCGTCGCCTGGGCAGAGAACGCTGTAGGGACTCTTCGGAAATGTCCATTTCGTGGAGGAAATGTCCACGAGATGTCTATCCGGGACATCTTCCGGGAGGATCGCGGGTCGAAGAGCGAAGGTGCAAGCGCGAGACCGAGTACAGCCACTGATGTATAGTCAGCATGTGCTGACTATTGCCGATCGACTCGATGTGATGAACCGGCTCGGCCGAGCTATGGCCGACCCGACCCGCTCTCGGATCCTCCTGACCCTCTTGACCGGCCCGAGTTATCCGGCGGTGCTGTCTCGTGATTTGGGGCTGTCCCGCTCGAACGTGTCGAACCATCTGACGTGTCTGCGCGGGTGCGGGATCGTGGTGGCTGAGCCCGAGGGCCGGCAGACCCGGTACGAGGTCGCAGACCCGCACCTCGCGCGCGCGCTGACGGCGCTGGTTGATGTGACGCTCGCGGTCGACGAGAGCGTGCCATGCATGGACCCGGACTGCGGGGTCGAGGGCTGCGTGGCGGGGGAGGTTCGGGCGTGAGCGCGGTCACGGGCTCGCAAGCCGAACACGTCGACCTCGACGACGATGATGACGATCACCGGCCGTGGTATCGGAGCCCGAGCGTTCTGATCCCGATCGCCTCCGGCGTCGCGTTCGCCGCCGGTCTGGTGTGCGAGTGGACCGGCGCGGAGACCGCGGGTCTGGTGTTGTTCTGGATCGGTCTGCTGCTGGGCGCGTACACGTTCGTGCCGGGCGCGCTGCGCAAACTGTTCACCAAGGGCAAGCTCGGTATCGGCCTGCTCATGACGATCAGCGCCACCGGGGCGGTGATCCTCGGCTACGTCGAGGAGGCCGCCGCACTCGCGTTCTTGTACTCCATCGCGGAGGCGCTGGAAGACAAGGCCATGGACCGCGCCCGCGCAGGGCTGCGGGCACTGTTGAAGCTCGTGCCCGACACCGCACTCGTCAAGGGCGGCGACGCCACCACGGAGGTGGAGGCGAAGGAGCTGCGTGTCGGCGATGTGCTCGTTGTCCGGCCGGGCGAACGGATCGCGACAGACGGCATCGTGCGTGCCGGGCGGAGCAGCCTGGACACGTCCGCGATCACAGGCGAGTCGATCCCGGTCGAGGTCGAGCCCGGCATTGACGTGTCGGCCGGGTCGATCAACACCACCGGCGTCCTCGAGGTCGAGGCCACCGCCGCTGGCACCGACAACTCGCTCACCACGATTGTGGAACTGGTCGAGCAGGCGCAGGCCGAGAAGGGCGACCGCGCCCGCCTGGCCGACCGCATCGCCCGCCCCCTCGTTCCCGGCGTGATGATCCTCGCCGTGCTGGTCGGCGTGCTCGGGTCGCTGCTGAGCGGCGACCCCGGGGTGTGGATCACCCGTGCTCTGGTCGTGCTGGTCGCAGCGTCGCCGTGTGCTCTGGCGATCGCTGTCCCGGTCACCGTCGTATCTGCCATCGGCGCCGCGTCAAAGTTCGGTGTGGTTGTGAAGTCCGGTGCCGCGTTCGAGCGATTCGGTGGCATCCGCCACCTCGCCGTCGACAAGACCGGCACTCTGACCCGCAACAAGCCCACTGTTACCGATGTCGTCACCACCGGCGCGACCCAGGATGGTGTGCTGGCATGGGCAGCGAGCCTGGAAGGCCACAGCACGCATCCCCTCGCCGCAGCGATCACCAACGCGGTTCCCGGCGCTCCGGCCGCTACAGACGTCCGCGAGACCGCCGGCCACGGCATTGTCGGCACCCTCGACGGAGCTCGTCTCGCCGTAGGGAGTCCACGTTGGCTAGACGCTGGCACGCTGGCCGACGAAGTGCAGGCGATGGAGTCCGAGGGGATGACCGTTGTCATCATCCACCGCAACGACCAGCCAGTCGGCGCGATCGGGGTGCGGGACGAGCTGCGTCCTGAGGTTCCTGAGGTCATCGCCACGCTGAACCGGCGCGGGATCGGGGTGACGATGCTCACCGGCGACAATGCCCGCACCGCCGCGGCCCTCGCCGTACAGGCCGGCATCAGCGACGTGCGCGCCGAACTGCGTCCCGAGGACAAGGCCGCCGCTGTCGCGGAAATGTCGAAGTCGCAGCCCACCGCGATGATCGGGGACGGCATCAACGACGCCCCCGCTCTCGCGGCCGCGGACCTGGGGATCGCGATGGGGGCCAAGGGCGCGGATGCTGCGATCGAGTCCGCCGACGTCGCGTTCACCGGCCACGACCTGCGTCTCATCCCGCAGGCTCTCGCTCACGCCCGTCGCGGCCGCAGCATCATCAACCAGAACGTTGTGCTGTCCATCGCGATCATCGCAATCCTGCTGCCGCTGGCGATCACCGGCATTCTGGGCCTCGCCGCCGTGGTGCTGGTGCACGAAGTCGCGGAGGTCATTGTGATCCTCAACGGGCTCCGCGCGGCGCGGCGCACGAAGGCATGACCGGTCTCGTTCATGGCCTCGCGCAGGGAAGGGCGGATGCCGTGAAAATGAATTCCGCCGGCCCTCTTGGCGCGCGCGTCCGACCACGTCTATTCCTGATCGCGTGCGCCGTCGCTGCCGGGGCGGTGCTGATCGACCAGGGAACCAAAGCACTCGCCCTTTCACGGCTCAGCGAACAAGCCCGCATCCCACTCCTCGGAGACTGGCTCGGCTTGCAGCTCGCGTTCAACCCCGGCACCGTCATGTCCCTCGGATCCGGCTCAACCTGGCTGCTCACCATCATCGCGGCCGCGGCATCCGTGGCTCTGCTCATCGCCGCCACGCGCGCCCGCACCGCCGGGTGGGCGGTCGCGATTGGCCTGCTATGGGGCGGCGCGGTCGGCAACCTCCTGGACCGCCTGCTCGCCCCACCCGGATTCGGTCGCGGCCACGTCACCGACTTCCTCGCCTACGGCAACCTGTTCATCGGCAACCTTGCCGACGTCATCCTCGGTGTCGGCGTCGCCCTCGGCATACTCCTCTACGTCTCGCAGTCGAAGGGCAGAAGGTCGAGTCATCAGCCCGACGAGCACAGATCGACTCCGAAAGACATCTAGAAGCATGCTCGCGGCGGCTTTCGAGGACATTCCGCCTGTCACTTCCGCGTCCTGCCGCTGCGAAGATGGACATTTCTGAGCGGTCCCTACAAACGCGAGAGGTAGGTCGTCCAGTGTCGTTCGTGAACAACTCGACCAGCGAAGAGTTCGAGGATGAAGACGAGTACCTGCGTTCGATGAAGCAGGATGACTCCTACCAGTTCTCATACGACTATGAGTACGTCGCCGACAGATTCGGCGACGGTGATGACGACGTGAAACTGGAGAACGCGAGGCTCAACGTCTCGCTGACTTGGGACGACTACTCGGCTCCGGGATACGTCGTCTCGTATACCGTCGATTCGCCGACCCCGATTCCAAACGACTGGACGGGCGACGCCGACCAGATCTTCAATGACTTGTGGCTTGCCGTTACCGCGGACCTGAGTTCGCTTGGTATCGGCTCGCAGCTGCACAAAGACTGGCCGATCTAGCCTCCTCACAGTCAGTCGTCGGTGACTGTTGCCTCACCTATCCCTGCGGTGCCCGGCCGCATGATCGCCTCGACCTCGGCGCGCTGGGCGAGCAGCGTCTCGGCTTCCGGCCGATGGAGCCAGTAACGCATGGTCGTGATGATCGGCGGCGCGGAGCGCAGCAACACGAGCGAGGTGCCCTGGGGCAGGGTGCGGATGTCTTCGACCTTCATGATCGGGACGCGGCGGATCGAGCGTTGGTTCGAGCGCAAGCCGCGCTCCCCGATGGTCACGGAGTCAGTCGTCTCGTCGCGTTCGCCGATCAGTGTGGAGATGTCCTGGAGGTGCCGTGTGTCCGTCCCGCCGCCGAGGACGATCTTGGTGATGCTCGCATCCCACATCGCGGTCGCGGCGTCGTCGCCCCAACGACCTCGCGCCTGGGCGAGCGACTGGAACACGGGCATCACCGTGAGCCCGGTGCCGCCGCCCTCCGCCATGAGGACCGGAAGCGAAGGCAGAGGCGCGAGGTTCCCGATCTCGTCGAGCGCGAGCAGCACAGGCGGATCGAGCCGCGCGCCCGGCGAGCGCGCGGCGATGCGCCGAGCCGTCTCTACGAGGTCTTCGATGAACGCCGCGACGAGCGACGAGGACGCCCCCGCTCCGGCTCCTGTCGCCAGCAGGTAAAGCGTGCCGGACCCGCGCAGGAACGCCTCGGGGTCGAACTGCTCGTCCTCGCTGGGGCTGACCGCCTCCAGCACCCGTGGGTCGGCGAGCGAGGCGAGGGAGAGCGAGACGCCCTGCCAAATGGAGTCGCGGGTGCGAGGGTCGGATTGCAGCATCCCGTCGAGCGACTCGGCCCATCCGGTCGCGGCGTGGGGGTGCGACGCGAGAATGGAGACGGCATCCGCCGCAGCCGCAGGGTCGAGCGTCCAGCGGAATAGCTCGGCGGGTTGCCGGTGATCGAGCGCCGCGGCGTGCAGAAGCGCCTGTAGCGCCGTGCGCGTCTTGCCTTCCCAGAATCCGCCGTTCTCGACAGAGGGGCCGGAGAGCCCGGTTCCCGCGGCGAGACCTGTGCCGCGGATCATCGCGGTCAGGGGCACCTCGCACCCGCGGATCGGTGACCACCGCAGACCCGCGGGCACGCCCTCGGCGAGGTGCTGGGGATCGAACACGGAGACTGGGCCGCCGTGCGACTGGCGGGCGCGGAGCGTCGCCGTGAGGTTGTCTGGCCGGGTCGAGGTCGTGATGACCGCACCGGGCGCGTCGAGGATGGTGTTGATGACAATGTTCGCGCCCTTGCCGGATCTCGGCGGGCCGATCAGCAGGATCGAGTCCTCGACGGATGTCCACACGCGCTTGCCGCGCGAGGTTCCAAGGAGGTAGCCGACCTCCTCGGGCTTCGGCTCGGTGAGCGAGGGGCGCAGCGTCGTCGCGCGACGCAGAAGGTCGCGTTCGGATGCGGCGCGCTGCACGTCGCGCGCGTCGGCGATTCCCTCGATCCGGTTCGGGTCGGCCTTGGTCCGCTTGCCCAGCTCGCGCACCCATCGCCAGATGAACCACGCCGCGGTACCGATGGCGGCGAGCAGGAGTGCGGCGGTGATCCAATAGGCGACGGGGCTGAGCGACGCGGAGCCGAGTGCCGAGCCGGGGTCGTCGGCGTGGAAGACCACTCCGACTCCCGCTTCGAGACCCGCCGCGGGCTGGGGCGCGCCTGTGACGAACGCAGCGATGCTCCCGGCGAAGCGGAGCGCACCGGCCAGCAGCATCGCACCGATGAGCGCGCCGAGGGCGAGGTTCGTCAGTTCGTCGCCGAACGCCCCGGCTCGCGGTGATGAGCTGGTCATGCCGGGTGTCCGACGATGCAGGTGCCCGAGACGCGGCCCAGCAGGATGACCTCGTGCGTGGGACTCAGATCGAGCAGACTCGGCTCGACGATCGCCCGTGCTGTGCCCTCGCTGTCAGCCCCGGTGTGCCGGACGATGACGGCGACCGCGACCTCCTCACCAGGCACGTAGCCCTCGCCGTTCTGGCATGGGAGAGGGTGCGCTGGTTCGGTTGTATCTGGCGCAGGGCTAGTCTGGTCGACCGGGGCCGGCGACTCGGGAAGGGATGAGCTGAGGAATGTGGGATGAAGCGGAGCCGTCACGATGTCCGTGTAGACCCTCCCGTCGAGTTCGTGCACCACGATGCGCACGGGCGAGTGGCGCTGTTCGACGACCTCGCTGATGATCTGCGCGAATGAGTGCCGGTGCCACGGCGGGGCGAACGTCGGCGCGCCGAACGGCTCCCCGTCGACTGCGACGCGGAGCGTCGCGTCCGGCTGCACCGTCATCGTCACGACCGGCAGCACAGGCGGCACGTTCGCAGAGACCTCCCGTTCTGCGCTCTCTTGGCGTGCGAGGCGTCGCCGGGCAAGTGTGATGGCCATCTCACGCTGTCCCAACTGCCGTGAGTTCGCGCGAGTGGTCTCGTCGGGGATGGCTCATGCACACTAGGTGCGCCCGGTGTGCTGGCGCGTTGACGAATCTCAGCGAATCCTTGGAATCGTGCCAGTTGGTTCAGGAATATTGGCGTTCATTCACCGCTCCTGAACTCGCACCATTCAGGCACGCCCGCACCCGGCTACCCGACGTTTAGCGCTGCGATCTGTTCCGGCGTGCCAGTGACGATGAGTCGAAGGTGGGCGTGGGTCTCGTCGATACTCCAGTCGACGAAGGCGCAGCAGGTGCTGTCAGCCGCGACGAGCTCTCGGAGCCGTCGGGTGGAGTCGTCGACCTTGGCGTAGTGGATGGTCAGGCGAGCGTCGGTGCGCTCGGTCTCGAGCGCGTAGTCCTCGTCGAACGCTCGCCACTTCTCCACCTGCGCTTTGCCGGCAGCCGGGGCGAGGGTGCAGGCGATCGGTGGGCCGTTCAGCGGGCCGACGTGCGTCATGGGGTGACCTCCTCGTGGTCGAGGTCTTCGAGGACTTCCAAGGGGGATTCGATGTCGCCGCGCCATGCTTCGATGCCTTCCCGGATCGCGAGGACCGCGACGACGAGCGCGGCGACGGAGTCCGCCCACGCCCACTCGAACAAGCTGTTCAGCAGCAGGCCGATGAGGACGGTGCCGGAGAGGTAGATGCACAGCAGGAGCTGCTTGGCGTCGGCCTGCACGCTCTTGGAGCCGAGCTCGCGGCCGGTGCGGAACTCGAACCAGGCCAGGCCGGGCATCACGATCAGGCTCGCGACCGCGATGCCGATGCCGACCGGGCTGTGCTCCGGCTCGCGGACCCCGGTGAAGGCGAGGATAGCGTCGACGGTGATGTAGGCGGCGAGGGCGAAGAACGCGACCCCGATGATCCGGACGGTGGCCTTCTCCCACAGCTCGGGATCCTTGCGGGTGAACTGCCAGGCGATCGCGGCAGCGGAGGCGACCTCGATCACCGAGTCCAGCCCGAACCCGATCAGCGCGGCCGAGGAGGCGAGCGCGCCGGCGGAGAGGGCGATGATCGCCTCGATGACGTTCCAGGTGATCGTGAAGAAGACGATGAACTTCACCCGACCGTGCAGCCGGGCGCGGCGCTCGTCGGTCAGCGTCGCTGCGCTCATCCGGCGGTGGCCTCGGTGTCGCAGCAGCCGAGGACTGTGCAGCCCGGGTCCAGGCACGGCGCGCTCTCGTCGACGGCGAGCGTGACATCGACCAGGGCGGTCAGGGCCGCGGTCAGGTGCGGGTCGGCGATTTCATACCGGGTCTGCCGGCCCTCGGGCTCAGCGACGACGATCCCGCAGCCGCGCAGACAGGCCAGGTGGTTCGAGACGTTGGTGCGGGTCAGGTCCAGGTCGCGAGCGAGCTTCGCCGGGTAACCGGGCTGCTCCAGCAGCGACAGCAGGATGCGGGAGCGGGTCGGGTCGGCCATGGCCCGGCCGAGCCGGTTCATCACGTCCACCCGCGAAGCAAGAGTCAGCATGGAGTGACTATACAGCGAACGGTGACCTATTGGAAGGCTGGGAGCGTGAGGGACCAGCGCGCCACACGGCAGACATCGCGAACGCGCCCACCGCGATCAGCAGCAGACGGCGCCATTCAGCCCGGATCGGTCAGGGGACACGGTGGCGGGGTCGAGGTGCATCGACTCGACGAGTGCGGTGGCGAGTTCGAAAGCTGCGGCAACGGGGATGGTGGTGGCCTCGGGGTGGCGTTCGAGCCATGGTGCGGCTTCGTCGGGTGAGGCGAAGTAGTGGACCTGGTTGCAGAACGCGGAGCGGATCTGGCTGAGGTCTTCCGGGTTGACGAGCGAGACGACCGCGGTGCGCGGTTCGACGCTGGTGACGCCGGTGGCGTCGACGCTGATCCGAACCGGCGTGCTGCCCTCGCGTTGTGAGGATTCGATCCGACCGGGTCGGTCGAGCAGCTGCGGGAAGATTAGGGTGTCCAGCGCGCACCAGGTGTAGAGCTGCTCCCCGCCGATTTCGAAGTGGTGGCGGGTCGGGCGAAGGGTCAGACCTTGACCGATGATCTGGCCTTCGTCGTCGTATTCGGTGTCGGGAACCGCGGCGAGCGCGGCCTGCACTTCGTCGGCGGTCCGCCCCGTGGCGGTCGCCAGATCGGCGATGGTGACAGGTTCGCCTTCGGCGAGGAGCTTCAGAAGGGGGAGCCAGAGCCAGATTTCCAGCCCGGTCTCAGCAGTGGCGAGGCGGTCGGTGATCGCGGCGGGTTCGTTGGTCATTCTCTTTTCCTTTCAGATGGATCTGGTGATGCGCTCAGAAGGCGCAGCAGGAGAGTTTGGAGACGTCGGCGGTGAAGGCTTGGCAGGCGATTTTGATGCCCTCGGCCATCGTCAGGTAAGGGCTCCACAGGTGGGCGACTTGGTCGGTGGTCATGGCCGCTTCGAGGATGTACACACCGGCTGCGGCGAGGTCGCCGGCGTCGGCGGCGACCGCTGTGATTCCGAGGATCTGGCCGGTGTCGGCGTTCTGCACGACCTTGATCACACCGCGCAGGTCGCGGTTGACGATGGCCCGGGAAACGTAGTCCAGGGGCAGTACCCGGCACTGGCAGCGGATACCGGCAGCGACCACTTGCTGCTCGGTCATCCCGACGGCGGCGAGAGCGGGACTGGTGAAGGTGACCCGCGGCAGGTGCCGGTAGTCGACCTCCCGGTTGGTGCCGGTGAAGGCGTTCTCCGCGACCAGGGACCCGTTAGAGGCGGCGACGTAGACGAACTGCGGATGCCCGGTGACATCGCCGGCCGCCCAGATCCGCGGGTTGGATGTCGCGAGCCGACCGTCGACCATGACCTCGCCCGAAGGGCCGGTCTGGATCCCGAGCGCTGCGAGGTTCAGTCCTTCGGTCACCGCCTGCCGACCCGTGGCGATCAGGATCCGGCTGGCACGGAACTCTTCTGCTCGACCGGATACGGTGGCCGTCGCGATGATGTCGCCGGTGTTCTTGTCGGTGCGGACCGTGTCGAGGTTCGCGCGGCGGACCACCCGGATGCCCTCGTCGGCGAAGATCCCCATCATGGCCTTGGACGCCTCGGGTTCCTCGCGGGACGCCAGCCGGGATCGGACCAGCATGGTGACCCGGGAACCCAGCCGGGCGAACAACTGCGCTTGCTCCATCGCCACGTAGCCGCCGCCGAGCACCAGCAACGACTCGGGAACCGCCTCCAACTCCATCGCTGAAGTTGAGGTCAGGTAGTCGACACCGGCCAACCCGTCGACCGCCGGGATGGTTGGGGTGGAGCCGGTGGCGATCAAGTAGTGCGCTGCACCGACCGTGCTCCGCGTCCCGTCCGCTGCGGTGATCTCCAACCTCGGGTCCGCCGTGGTACCGGCGAATGCGGCCGTTCCGGCTCGCAGGTCCCAACCGTAGGAGGCGATCAGATCCTCGTACTTCTCCGCACGCATGCCCTCGACCAGGGCGCGTTTGCCCTCGATCAGCGCGGGCATGTCCACCCGCCCGGTCGATGCGGAGATGCCCGGGAACCGTCCAGAATTTAGGGCAACGTGCCGGGCGTCGGCCGCCGCCAGCAGCGCTTTGGACGGCACACAGCCGGTGTTCACGCAGGTGCCGCCGATGACGCCTCGCTCGACCATCACCACCCGCTTGCCCAACTGGCTGGCCCGGATCGCCGCAGCGAACGAGCCGGCACCGGAACCGATGACGGCCAGGTCGAAGGAGGTCGGATCTTCCATGGCCTCAGCCTGCACCTTCCACTACGCTGGAAGGTCAAGGGATGCCGGAGGCTACCCCGGCGACGGAGGTGTACCGTGCTGATCGGTGAGGCGGCCACAGCGGCCGGGATGACGAGCAAGACCCTGCGGTTCTACGAAGACCGTGGGCTGCTCCCAGTCCCCAGCCGTGCGGGGAATGGGTACCGCGACTACAGCGCTGACATCGTGCCGCGGCTCGATTTCATCCGGCGCGGTCGGGCCACGGGCCTGACGCTGTCCCAGATTGGCGACATCCTGAAGGTGCGCGACGCCGGCGCCGCACCGTGCACCCACGTCCGCGACATCCTGAACAAGCAGTTGACCGACATCGACCAGAAGATCGCCGAACTCACGGCCCTCCGTGCCACGGTCGCCGAAGTCCGCGATACCACCGAAACCGGCGACCCGGCCAGGTGCACCGCACAGGACATCTGCAGCTACATCTGAGGCCTCTGGGTGGCATTGCGGCTCTCAGGCGACCGATCGGAGACCTCCGGGCTGAGTCCATGACGCACTGACGCGCCTGCTTGCTCGCATGTTCACCGAATGCCATCCATCATGCGATGCTGTCCAAGCTATTTCGGACACTGCCTGCAACCTCACCAGCGAGAACGTGCAGGTTCCGCGAACTTCGACCCCCGCATGGGCGCTTGAGGTCGGCGACCTTCATTGTTCCCGCCAAGCCGTCAAATCGCGGGAACATCTAGGTCTTTCCTCTTGCCTTCTGCCCTGTCTCGTACATCGCAAGTTCGGCAGGGTGGAGCTGATGCTGGACGACGAACGAGCGGTTCTTGATCCTCCAGAGCCCCTGTCCGGTGCCGAGACCGGGTAGCAATCCCTGCTCCGTTCCGGTGAGTCCGAGGGCCTGCGCAGTAGCTCCGAGCTGATCGCTCTCCTGCCGGTAGATCACCCGTGTCTCGGCGTTGGCGAGCAGGGACGAGGCGAGCGCGCGCATCGCCGAGCCCTGGTCGCCTACGTTGTCGAGGTCGCTGAGCTTGTGGAAGATGAGCAGGTTGGCGATGCCATAGTGCCGCGCGAGCCGCCACTGTGCGTCCATCCGGCGCAGCAGCGCCGGATGTGACATGAGCCGCCACGCCTCGTCATACACGACCCACCTCGGGCCGCCTGCCGGGTCGAGAAGCGCCGACTCCATCCACGCCGAGGAACACGTCATGAGCACGGAGATGAGCGTCGAGTTCTCTGCCACCCGCGACAGGTCGAGCGACACCATCGGCAGTGACGGGTCGAAGCGCACGGTGCTCGGGCCGTCGAACAGCCCCGCCAGGTCCCCGGCCACGAGCCTCCGCAGCGCGTGTCCGACGAGTCGGCCGTCCTCGGCGAGCCTGCCGTCGTCGTCCTTGGGCTGCGGGGCGAGGATGCGGTCGACCACCATCGGAAGGATCGGCACCTCGGCCGAGCGCACCGCATCGGTGAGCGCGAAGTCGACGGCGGTGTGCTCCAGCGGGGTGAGGCCGCGGTCGAGGACGGTCTCGGCGAGTGCGCCGATGAGGTCGCGTCGCCGGGAGGTGACCTGGCTTTGCCACTCGGCATCGCTGAGGCCCGAAGGCCGATGCCCTTCATCGAGCGGATTCAGCCGCGTAGACATCCCGTGCCCCAGCACGATCGCCCGTCCGCCGACTGCTTCAGCGACAGCCGTGTGCTCGCCTTTCGGATCGCCGGGGACATATACCCGCCGACCGAATGGGATGGAGCGCGTGTAGAGGCTCTTGGCGAGCGAGGACTTGCCGGAGCCGACGATCCCCGCGAGGACGATGTTCGGTGCGGTGATGAGGCCCTGCGCGTAGAGCACCCAGGGGTCATAGACGAACGATGCCCCGCTGTAGAGATCCTGGCCGACGAACACCCCGGCAGAGCCCAGTCCGCCCTCGGCGAGGAACGGATACGCCCCGGCCAGCGTCGCGCTCGTGTCCTGGTGACGCGGCAGCCGGAATCGGCCCGGTGTGCGGAGTGCAGCGGGCCTCGTCTCGCCGGACGGTGGCAGGTAGGTCGTCGCCCGCCGCGCCTCGCGTTCGGCCTCCCACGCCGCGCGCGCCAGATCCTGCTGCGCCTTGCGGTCGGCGGTCTCGATCTTGTTCGCCGCTCGCCGTCGCGCCTTCCGAGCGGCACGGCGCTCGCCCGCTGGGTCGAGCAGGACCGCGGTGTGCAGGCGCTCGCGGTCGTCGGGACTCATAGCGACAGCCCCTTTGGCGAACTGACGAAGTGGGCCTCGAACGGATCGCGTGAGAACGGGTCCAGCTCAGGTCGGCTGGCGACAGGGGCCGGGTGCCAGGCTATGTAGCTCGAATGCTGCGTCGCCTGATCGACGGCAGTCTCGGCCAACTGGACGAGTTCTGCGGCCTTGCGAAGGGCGTTGGCGGCGGCCCAAGCCTCATCAACCCCAGCCTCGTGGTCGCCATTGTCGAGAAACGCCTTGTCCTGGTGCCGAACGTGCGCCGCCGCGACCTGCTCCAGCACTTGCTCCAGGGAGCGCAGCGTCCCCAGCAGCTCGCCGACCACCTGATAGGTGTCCGCGGGGTCGGCGAAGGCGCGGCTCGCATGAGCGAGCGCCCGCACCGCCTGGCGGGTCTCCGTGGCGTCCTGCACGGGATTGCTGAAGATCGGCATGGCCACTCCTTCCGGGGTCGAGGGCTGGGTTTGTCACACGTCCCGACAGAGCGGGAGCGCGGCGGCGGCGAATGCGGTGGCCTGCTGGCCGACGAGGCGGCGCGTCTCGCAGGACGCCTGCACGGCGGCTTGCTCGATAGCGGCGACGGCGGCATCCAGCTCATCGACCGTGGGCGCGGAGACGGAGATGAGGCCGGTGTAGCGAAGCACGCCATGCCCAGCGGTGAGGTCGGACTCTTGCTGGAGCACGTCCTGGTACTCGGCCGTGCGCGCGGCGTCCTCGACCTGGCCGATCTTCGCGCGCTGCGTCGCATCGGAGAGCAGACCGACCTTCTTCTTCCGCAGGTCGCGAGCCGCGATGTCGGCGCGAACCGGCGTGCAGACGAGCGAGAATGTGCGTTGCACTCCCGAGGTGAGCAACAGAGGGGCGATGAATCCGGGGAACACCTGCGAGCGGGGCCATTCGGAGAGCCAGAGCACGGTGTGGTACGCGGAGTCGGTTCGCACGCGATCCCAGCTCTCGGTCACCGCGACCGGCCCCGCGGTGGCGAGGGAACGTCCGATGTCGGCGTGCCGCTCCAGCGCGGGCGCGGCAGCCGGGTCGTAGGCGGAGCGCAGGATTACAGCGACCTCGCCAGGGGCGAGCCAGCCGGTCGTGGCGAGGTCCGCAGCTCGCAGCGCACTGACGAGCGTGGTCATCTCCTGACGCAGCACGGCGGCAGCTCCACGGATGCCGCCGCCCGCGGAGCGGATCTGTCGTCCCGAGGCGTTCATATCGAGCGCAATCGAGATCGTCGTCGCATGGCGCTCGCCGGTCGGCCCGGCACGCTCGATCAGCTCTCGGTATGTAGTCGCAGGCCAGGAATCATCGTCGGTGCCGTGCCTGGCCCACCATTCGGCGAGCCCCGTGCCGGAGTCCGGCAGTGTCCGCTCGCAGACCTGGAGCCGGGCGATCCTGCCCGAGCGACACGCGGTAGCGAGCACCCGACCCCAGCCGTTGATCCGCCGCTCCTGCTCGCCCGGATCGAGCAGCACGAACGCCGGGTGCGTCACCCCCAGCACCGCGGTCAGGGTCTGCGCGTGGGGGTCGTGCACCATCGCCGTGCCCGTCTCGGGATCGACCCATTCGCGCATCGCCGTCGCATCGCCGGGGAGCGCGAGCGTGCCGACAGGACGCGGCTTGATGACGCGGTGACGGAAGATCAACTGCTCTGCGGTGCTCCGCCACATCCAGCGCGAGACGATGGGCAGCCAGTCCACGAGCTTTCGCCCGCTCGCGGGGGCGACCGCGAGCAGCAGGCAGGTGAGCCAGATCGGGGATGTCCAGACCAGCCCCATGCCACCGCCCGTGTAGATGGTGGCGACGACGGTAACCACGCCGATGCCCAGCGCGATCAACTGCGAGATCGACAGTCCGAGCAGGACGCCACGGTGCGCGAGTCGGGAGAACTGCACGGGGGAGAGCTGCTGGTCGGGAACGGGAGGGTGCTGGGTGGCCATGTTCTACCCTTTCCTCGGCGTTACGGGTATCGGCGGCGTGGATGTCTCTGCCTGCCCGGCTGCTGCGCCGCCGACCGCGGCACCGACTTTCGGCCCAGTCGTCGCTGCGGCTTTGACCACCTGCGCCCCGACGACGGCGGCGGCCGCGGGGCCGGCCGCTGCTGCCCCAGCACCTGCCGCGCCTCCCGAGGCCGCAGCCCCGCCACCGGAAGCAGCCGCCCCGCCACCCGCGCCCGCCGCGCCGCCTGCTACGTCACTTGCAGCGGGAGCCGTGCTCGGCGCGGGAGAAGTCCCGGCCCTCGCACCGTTTTGCCCTCCGAGGACGGACTTCGCCGCGTTCGGCTGGGCCTTGACCGGCAGCGGGACGGGCCGGTTGAGCGCCGACTTCGCTTCCTGCTCGCTCGACATCGCGTGGTACATGTCGAAGCCCACGAACGAGATGAACTTGTATGTCAGGTATGGCGCGAACGCGGCGATGAACATCAGCACGACGCCCGAGATCGGGTCACTGATCGAGGCGAGGTCGAGGTCGATGGGCGCGCTGATCTGCCCAATGGCGACGAGGAACACGACGACGATGACGAGCTTCGAGAAGATGAGCGCCACGACGAACGCCGCCCAGCGTCCGAACCATCCCTTCGCGGCATCCCAGGTGAACCCGGCGAGGGCAATGGGCGCGAAGACAATGGCGACTAGCAGCAGCGCCTTGCGGATGAGCAGCGTGAACCACACGATGCCCGCACCCGCGATGCCGAGCCCGGCAAGGAAGATCGTGATGATCGCACCCACGCCGGGCGAGGCGATGTTGATCGTCGTCAGCCCAGCGGCGAGCAGGGCCATGCGGTCGCCGATGCCTTCCATCGTGTTGCCAGTCGCCTGCACGATGCCGATGGTGAGCTGATCGGTGACCTCCAACAGGGTCGCGGTGAGGGTGATGGCGACGAACGATCCGAGCACCGACTTGGCGAGTCCCACGCCCGCGCGCGACAGTGCCATCGGATCTCGATGCACGAGCCCGGTGATGAGTTGGAGGCAGAAGAAGACGAGCATGACGAAGATCGCCACCCCGAACAGCACGTTGTAGACCGAGACGTACTGACTTCCAGTGACGTCGACGAGCGTTGTCGAGTCGAACACCGCCCACACGCTCTCGAACAGCCAGGCGGCGGCCTGCCCCATTGCCTGCGCGAGCCAGTCGAACGGCGCGGAGATGAGCGACGCAGTTCCCTCACCCACGGCATCGCACACCGAGGCGATGACGGGCACATCACAGATACTCATCGGCTCAGCCATCTCAACTCGGTCGTGGAGTCAGACCGACTGGCCGACGTTCCAAAAGAAGTTCACGAGCGTCACCGACGCACCGCAGATGATCGCCGCGCCGCACGAGGGTCTGCCCCGAGTTTGGTTGACATCTGAACTGTGAGGATTCGTCCTCGCTGGAAGGATGTTCCTGTGGCAAAGCCCTATCCCCGAGAGTTCCGCGA
>MDSZ01132615.1_pt1 | contig 35957 bp, 33 predicted proteins | sample 811201 | NCBI WGS metagenome assembly MDSZ01 (sample SAMN05326647, study PRJNA326480) | marine metagenome | isolation source: seawater | place: Indian Ocean: North | collected 2010
ATCTTCCGCCATGCGTTTGGTCAATACGGTAATCAATACCCGCTCACCGGCACTGATGCGTTCATGTAATTCGTGCAGCACATCATCCACCTGACCGGTCGCCGGGCGCACTTCCACTACCGGGTCTATCAGACCGGTTGGACGCACCACCTGCTCGACCACGGCATCCTGATGGTCTTTTTCATAATTACCCGGTGTGGCGGAAACAAAAATGCACTGGGGAACAATTTTCTCCCACTCTTCAAAACGCATCGGACGGTTATCCAGTGCCGATGGTAAGCGGAAACCAAACTGCACGAGGGTTTCTTTACGCGAACGGTCACCACGGTACATACCGCCGATCTGCGGAATCGTTACATGGGATTCATCGACGAAAACCAGCGCATCATTTGGAATATAATCAAACAGCGTCGGTGGCGCTTCACCCTCACCACGCCCAGATAAATAGCGTGAATAGTTTTCGATGCCCGAGCAGTAACCCAGCTCCTGCATCATTTCGATATCGTATTTGGTGCGCTGCTCCAGACGCTGGGCTTCAACCAGCAGGTTATGTTCGCGGAAATATTCCAGCCGCTCGTCCAGCTCCACCTTAATACCTTCAATTGCATCAAGAATGCGCTGGCGTGGTGTTACGTAGTGGGTCTTCGGATAAATGGTTACCCGTGCGACTTTATTCAGCACTTCGCCGGTAAGCGGATCGAAGTAGGAAATCTGTTCAACTTCATCATCAAACAGTTCGATACGCACCGCTTCGTCATCACTTTCCGCCGGAAAAATATCAATGACTTCTCCGCGCACCCGATAAGTACCACGATGAAAATCCATATCGTTGCGGGTGTACTGCAACTCTGCCAGGCGGCGCAGAATGGAGCGCTGATCGATCGAATCACCACGCACAATATGCAGCATCATTTTCAGATAGGAATCCGGATCACCCAGACCGTAAATCGCGGACACGGTGGCAACAATGATGGCGTCGCGACGCTCCATCAGAGCCTTGGTCGCCGACAGTCGCATCTGTTCGATGTGTTCATTCACCGAAGCGTCTTTGTCGATAAAGGTATCCGACGAAGGAACGTAGGCTTCCGGCTGATAGTAATCGTAGTAAGAGACGAAATACTCGACGGCGTTATTGGGGAAAAATTCCTTAAATTCACCGTACAGCTGTGCAGCCAGAGTTTTGTTGTGCGCCATGATAATTGCCGGACGTCCGCACTGGGCGATGACGTTGGCCATGGTGTAGGTCTTACCGGAACCGGTCACCCCAAGCAGGGTTTGCTTCAGCAGTCCTGCGTCGACACCCGCCACCAGCTGGCGGATGGCTTCGGGTTGATCACCGGCGGGAGAATATTTGGACGAAAGCTCAAATGCCTTGCTCATCAGGATTCCAGTTACAGCTCATATCAGATAACATTATACGGATTTTTGACTGGCAGGGCTCCCGACCCGGATCAGCCGGACTGCCTGCAACCACCATCGGTTTTTGAGGATACACATTTTGGACCTGAAATTGTCTGATCGCGTTCAACAGATCAAGCCTTCCCCTACTCTGGCGGTGACCAACCGCGCTGCAGAGCTGCGTGCGGCAGGCAAAGACATTATTGGCCTCGGCGCGGGCGAGCCTGACTTCGATACTCCGGAGCATATTAAAAAGGCCGCTATAGAGGCAATTAACAACGGGTTTACCAAATACACGGCGGTCGACGGCACGCCGGGCCTCAAGAAAGCCATTATTAACAAGCTGCAGAAAGACAACGGCCTGAGCTACGAACCTGCTCAGATCCTGGTCTCCTGTGGCGGTAAGCAAAGTTTCTTCAACCTGTCTCTGGCACTGCTGAACAAGGGTGACGAAGTCATCATCCCTGCGCCTTACTGGGTATCTTACCCGGACATGGTGAAAATGGCGGAAGCGACTCCGGTGATCGTTGAAACCGGCGAAGAAACTCGCTTTAAAATGACGCCGGAAATGCTGGATGCGGCCATCACCGACAAAACCCGTCTGGTGGTACTGAACAGCCCATCCAACCCATCCGGTGTTGCCTACACGGGTGAAGAACTGAAAGCACTGGCCGCTGTGCTGAAAAAATACCCGGATGTACTGGTCGCCACTGACGACATGTACGAATACATCTGGTGGGCAGACTTCGCCTTTGAAAACATCCTGACCGTGTGTCCGGAACTGTATGACCGCACCATCGTACTGAACGGCGTTTCCAAAGCATACAGCATGACCGGCTGGCGTATTGGCTACGCTGCGGGCCCGGCGAAGCTGATTGGCGCTATGAAGAAGATTCAGTCTCAGAGCACCTCCAACCCAACCTCTATTTCTCAGGTTGCGGCGGAAGCAGCCCTGAACGGTGGCCATGACTGCGTAACACCTATGGTTAAGGCATTCAAAGAACGCCATGACTATCTGGTTGCTGCACTGAACGAGATTCCGGGCGTTACCTGTATCGAAAGTGATGGTGCTTTTTACGCATTCCCAAGCTTTAAAGAAGCCATGGCGAAACTGGGCGTTGAAGACGACGTCGCCTTTGCCGAAAAACTGCTGACTGACGCTGGTGTAGCACTGGTTCCAGGCTCCGCCTTCGGCACCCCGGGTTATGCCCGCCTGTCGTTCGCTACCAGTCTGGACGTGCTGAAGGATGCGGTAGGCCGTATCAGCAAAGCACTGAGCTGATCCTGCGATAACAGCACGGCAATAAAAAAAAAGCCGCCCGCTGACTACCTTGATAAAGGGAAATCAGCCGGCGGCTTTTTTGTGTCTGGCGTAAAACATTACCAGGACTGGTTCCGCGGATTACCCGGGCGTTACCACTCCATTTCCGCTTTGATAAACGGAATCGTCAGCTTACGCTGCGCTGACAGAGATGCCTGATCCAGCTTATCCAGCAGATCAAACAGGCCCTGCATATCACGCGGACCGCGTGACAGAATAAAACGCGCGACGTCGTCATTCATATTCAGACCGCGACGTTTGGCGCGCAGCAGCAGCGCCAGAATTTTATCGTCATCTTCCAGCGGCTCAACCTGATAAACCATACCCCAGCTCAGACGTGAGCTGAGATCCGGTAGTTGGATACCCACATGATTGGGCGCCTGATTGGCGGCAATCAGCATGTGCCCCTGACGGTCGCGCACACGGTTAAACAGATGGAAAAGGCCTTCTTCCCACTCTTTATTGCCAGCGACGGACTGCACGTTATCCAGCGCCACCAAAGGCAGGTTTTCCATAGAATCGAGTACCGCCGGGCTGTATTCCACCAGTTCATCCAGCGGCAGATAAACACCCTGATGACCCAGACCTTCCGCATAGTGACAGGCCGCCTGCAATAAATGGCTGCAGCCAACGCCTTCCGAACCCCACAGATAGATATAAGGCTCGCCGTGGGTCGTCCACTGCTGTTGCAGCGCCTGCACCACCTGCTCGTTCGGGCCGGCATAATAATTCGCGAACCGGGCGTCGTCCCGGACCGTGATAGATAATGTAAGTTGTTGATGTTCCATGCTTTTTATTATGCCCTATTGTTGCCAGACATAGTCACCCTGTTCTGACAACAATAACCGATTATCGAGCGAAAGGGTCACCCAGACCTGATTCCAGTCAGCAGAAAGGTCCAGATCCAGCACCAGATCGTTTTCATGCACCGCTCGCACACGCACGTTGTTCACCGCCACATTTGCCTGCAGATAAGCCAGCAGATCGTGATAAGCGCGGAAGCTGTTGACACCGGAAACCCGCAGCTCATGGCCGGAACTGGTGCCGTCATCAATCACGGCGTAACGCGAGGACAGCAGCACAGCGATCTGCTCAGTCACCTGACGCAGGGCTTCTTCTGCCGTTTCACCGCGGCTGCTGAGGTCCAGTACCTCGCCATCGTGTTCAAAAAATCCGCTGTAGCGCCAGTCTCCGTTCAGGGTCGGCGTCATACGGCCAGCCAGAATGGCATCGGCACGGTAGCGTTCGGAAGCTTTCTCGATATCTCCACGGAACAGCCCCCAAAGTCGTTCCAGCGGCAAGGTCGCTTCGTCTTCCAGATCCTGAGCCGGCCACAATACCGGGATACCCCGTTCATCCATGGCGCGCGCCATGGTTTTATACCACTGCGGAGTATCGGCACTGATCCACTGACGCTCCTGACCTTCTTCGACGCCGTTCCACAGCACAACCAATGGCCGGCTTTTGCCCCAGACCGGCAGATGCGCATCGGTAAGCAACTGATCAATCAGGTTCGGCGCAAACACGACCTTTAAATAGAGGGCATCGTCGTCACGATTGAAACGGAAGCTTTTTACATAGCGGTCTGCCCGCGACACAGCCTGCTGCACAGATTCACTGGTGGCACTGGCAGAGAGCCCGGAAACTTTAACAACCACCTGTTGCAGTGCCAGCTGAGTACCCTGCTGGCGGCTGTCAGCGGACTGATTTTCCACCGGCACACTCACGGTATAAAGATCGGATACGGTAACCGCATGCCCCAGCGCACTCAGACACAACATGACGATCAGACTGACAGCTCGCACAGACAGATTCCTTATGACATGGCCCTGCCCCGGCAGCGCCTGATTCAGATACATCCTTCAGACAGACAATGCGCCCAAAGTTGCAGCGCGTTCTGGCAGAAAAGGCCCGTATTGTGCCACGAACAGCGCCGATAGCCAGTCTCCAGCCCAAAGCCGGATAAGATTTTGTGATCTGGGCAGCCTATTGCTGCATATCTGTACAGATTTCTGCCATCCGGCGGGGGATGACAGCCGATGATCATCCCGCGCGGCTGACTAAGCGGTATTTGAGTGGTGCACTTGGCGGAACAAATCGTTAGAATACGCGCCTTCTTCCACCCAGTACCTCCAGTGACAACGGCATGACTGAAAAACAATCCCTTAGCTACAAAGACGCGGGCGTCGACATTGACGCAGGAAATGCATTGGTAGAGCGCATCAAAGGCGTGGCGAAAGCGACCCGCCGTCCTGAAGTGCTTGCCGGCCTGGGTGGCTTCGGCGCTCTGTTTGAATTACCTCAGGGCTACGAACAACCGGTACTGGTTTCCGGCACCGACGGTGTGGGCACCAAGCTGCGCCTCGCCATGGACCTCGCCAAGCACGACACCATTGGTATCGACCTGGTCGCCATGTGTGTAAACGATCTGGTGGTTGCCGGTGCTGAGCCGCTGTTCTTCCTTGATTACTACGCCACTGGCAAGCTGAACGTAGACGTTGCGGCTTCTGTTGTCACCGGTATCGGTGAAGGCTGTGCTCAGGCGGGTGCTTCTCTGGTTGGTGGTGAAACGGCCGAAATGCCTGGCATGTACGAAGGCGAAGACTACGATCTGGCAGGCTTCTGCGTTGGTATCGTAGAAAAAGCCGACATCATCGACGGCAGCAAAGTAAAAGCCGGTGACAAACTGATCGCCATGGCTTCTTCCGGCCCACACTCCAACGGCTACTCTCTGATCCGCAAGATCATCGAAGTGTCTGATGCTGACCTGAGTGCCGATCTGGATGGTCAGCCATTGGCTGATGCCCTGATGGCCCCTACCCGCATTTACGTACGCTCTGCACTGAAGCTGATCAACGCCTCTGAAGTGCACTCCATGTGCCACGTAACTGGCGGCGGCTTCCAGGAAAACATTCCACGCGTACTGCCAGAAGGCTGCAAGGCCGTGATCGACACTAACAGCTGGCAGTGGCCTGCCGTATTCAGCTGGCTACAGGATGCCGGTAACGTAAAAACCAGCGAAATGTACCGCACCTTTAACTGTGGTGTTGGCATGATTGCTGTCGTTCCGGAAGAAAAAGCTGATGCTGCTGTTGCTCTGCTGAACGCAGAAGGCGAACAGTCCTGGATCATCGGTGATATTCAGACAAAATCTGACAGCGAAGAACAGGTCGAGTTTATCGGTACCCACGTATGATGCGACCGCCCGGCGAACCTGAAAAGAAGCCGCGTATCGTTATTCTGATCTCCGGCAGTGGCAGCAATATGCTGGCCATTGCCGAGGCTGTTAAATCCGGTGATATCGACGCTGAAGTCGCCGCAGTTATCTCCAATCGCCCGGAAGCCGCAGGCCTGCAAAAAGCCCGCGACCGCGATATTCCATGCGTTGGTCTGGATCACAAAGAATATCAGAGCCGTGAACACTTCGATGTTGCCCTGATGCGCAAAATCGATGAGTACGAGCCGGATGTGCTTGTGCTCGCCGGCTTTATGCGCATTCTGACGCCGGATTTTGTCCGCCGTTACGAAGGACGCATGCTCAATATTCACCCTTCTCTGCTGCCAAAATACCAGGGGCTGAACACGCACCAGCGTGCGATTGATGCCGGTGACAGCGAGCACGGCGTAACTGTTCACTTCGTTACCGAAGTACTGGACGATGGCCCGAACGTGATTCAGGCAGCTGTCACAATTAACGCGGATGATGATGCAACAAACCTGCAAAAGCGCGTGCAGCAGCAGGAGCACATTATTTATCCGATTGCCGTTAAATGGTTTGTCAGTGGACGACTGGTGATGAAAGACAACAAAGCCCTGCTGGATGGCAAACAGCTGCCAGAGGCTGGTCTGCGTCTGGAACAGTGATCACCACTCACTGATCAGCCGGAAAGGAATCTGGCGCGACTTTGCTGGTCAGATACGGCAACATCTGCGTTATATGGAGTTTACAGGCTGAATTATGCTGAACCAACGGACCCGCCACCTGCCCCTCGCTTTATTCTTTGCCGCTGTTGCCCTGTCTGCCGGCGCAATGGCCGACGAATCCCGGACGGAACTGTCTTCGCCAGATAGCGCATCAGAGCAAGCATCACTCGAGCAGGAAACATTTGAGCACGAATCACTCGAGCAGGAATCAGCGCAAACCCCGGAACAGGCAACAGCGTATGCAGCTGAGGATGAAGCCGAAAATGCCGACGACAGCGCTGATCCGGCGAAACCATCTGCCCAACTGACCCCCTTCACCGCTCATTACAAAACCGCCTGGAAACTGGGCTGGTTCAGTATTGATATCGAAGCCAGCCGCACTCTGCGCCAGCTCACCAATGGCAACTGGCAGCTGATCTTTGAAGCCGATGCCAGCGCCGCAGGCCTGGTTGAAACCTCAGAATTCTCTTTTGAAGATGGCCTGATTACGCCACTGGAATACCGCTACCGTGGCAGCGGCCTGATCAATGAAAGCGACCGCACGCTGGTGTTCACACCAGAATTCAAACGCGTCAGCGATCTGGAAAACCAGCAGCAATACAGCAACGCCTGGAAAGATACCATTCAGGACAACCTGACCTATATGCTGCAGGCAGGGCTGGACCTGGCAAAAGGCGACGAAGACCTCAAATATCAGGTCTTCGAAAAGAACCGCGCCAAGGACTTCGAATTCGAGGTAGTCGGTGAAGAGCAGCTCAATACCGATATCGGCCGCCTGAACACCATCAAACTCAGACAGGTGCGCAAGAACAAGAACCGCAACGTATATGCCTGGTATGCCATCGACCACAACTACCAGCTGGTGCGCCTGCAGGATAAAAAAGACGGTGAAACCCGCTACCAGATCGATATCACTGCATTAAAGTAAACAAAACCACAATTGTCTGCGCTGCGCTCTACAGCCAGCGCCCTGTCTGCGGTAAACTCCTGCCAGCAAACGAATTTCCCGATTTACAGGACACCAGACATGCGACTCAGCGACGGCGATATTGAACAACGGCTCGAACAGGGCAGCATCCGCATCGAGCCGGCTCCTGAAGCCGATGCCATCGCCGGAATCAGCGTTGACCTGCGCCTCGACCACCGCTTCCGCGTCTTCAACAGCAATTCCGTGACCCACCTCGACCTGTCCGGTGACCGTGCCCAGCTGGAGCGCGATATCAACCGTATCATGGGCAAAGAAATCGAAATCGAAGAAGGCGAAGCACTCTATATTCATCCGGGCGAACTGGTACTGGGCGCAACACTGGAATCGGTGAATATTCCTGATGATCTGGTTGGCTGGCTCGATGGCCGCAGCTCCCTCGCCCGTCTTGGCCTTATGGTGCACGTAACCGCCGGCCGTATCGATCCGGGCTGGGAAGGCCAGATCGTGCTGGAATTCTACAACAACGGCAAACTGCCGCTGGCCCTGCGCCCGGGCATGATCATCTGCGCTCTCTCCTTTGAGATGCTCAGCAGCCCCGCCCTGCGCCCTTACAACAAACGCGAGAACGCAAAATACCGCGACCAGAAGGGTGCTGTTTTTTCACGGATTGCTAAAGACTAAGGACTGACGAATGAAAGGTACGATTCTCGTGACCGGCGGGGCTGGCTATATCGGCTCCCATACTGTTATCGAACTGGCCGAGGCTGGTTACCAAAGCGTTATCGTCGATAACTTCAGCAACAGCTCACCAGAGGTGCTCAACCGAATCGAAGAGCTGAGCGGCAAGAAAGTCCCATTCATAAAAGCAGACGTCCGCGACAGACAGGCACTGAAAGGCATATTCAGCGAGTATGACATTTCTGCAGTTATACACTTTGCCGGATTAAAAGCTGTTGGCGAATCCTGCCAGATGCCGCTGGAGTATTACGATAACAACCTCAACAGCACCATCGCGCTTTGCCTTGAGATGCAGGCTGCTGGGGTAAAACGCCTTGTGTTCAGCTCATCCGCGACAGTATACGGCGACCCTGAGCGCCTCCCCCTGACAGAGGACATGCCACTGTCGGCGACCAACCCATACGGCAGATCCAAACTGATCATTGAAGACATGTTGCGGGATCTGCCGGCAGCAGACAAATTGAATGGCAGTGACACTCCGTGGCAGGCGATCCTTCTGCGCTACTTTAACCCGGTAGGTGCACATAAATCTGGCCGCATTGGTGAAGACCCCAAAGACACACCAAACAACCTCATGCCCTATATATCTCAGGTTGCGGTCGGCCGCCGGGAAAAACTTTCTGTTTTTGGCGACGATTACGACACCATTGACGGTACAGGCGTCCGCGACTACATCCACGTAGTCGATCTTGCCAAAGGCCACGTAAGCGCCATCGACAATCTCCTGAGCGATAACCCGGTGACAGGCGTAGAGGCTATCAATTTAGGTACCGGCAACGGCACAAGCGTTCTTCAGCTGGTGAACACCTTCGCAGAAGAAAACGGAGTCCCCGTGGCCTATGAGATAGCAGCGCGCAGACCTGGCGATGTCGCTGCCTGCTATGCGAATGCAGACAAAGCAAAAAGTCTGTTGAACTGGCAAGCAGGACTTGGCATTAAAGATATGGTGATCGACACCTGGAACTGGCAGAGCAAAAATCCGTCAGGTTACTGAGAAAAGATTAAGATTTCGTGAAAATCCCATAAAAATCAAAATATTGCGTCACAACTTGTTGACATAAAATGATCGTCAGGCATAATGCGCATCACTTGCTTTGATGTTCCCCGATAGCTCAGTCGGTAGAGCAGTAGACTGTTAATCTATTGGTCGCTGGTTCAAGTCCAGCTCGGGGAGCCACTTCTTACATCGGACATGGTGGCATGGTAAAAGGACCTTCAATTGACAGTTCCCTCCGGCCGGCGTCTCACTCCCGAAAATCTTCGATCCTGCATGCAACTACCCTGATTATAGGTTTGTTGTCTGTTGGCCTGCTGATTTCAGCCGGAACTGCTTTTTTTACTAATCTAAAATTCCAGGCACCGCAATTCAGTAACGTTGTAATAGGCGCACTGATTGCCTACCTCATTACCAGCCTGGCTATGCATAACCTTGGAAGATTCCCGGGCAACCGCCCTCTTTCTTATCTGTTGCCCGCAGTAACTGTATCAATCCTGCTAATGATCGCAGTCATTATTTTAACGCGCCTGGAATACTCGAGAACCGTTTTGATAATTTCTGTCGTAATCCTGCCATTAGTCACGTTTATCGAGTTTCGATTCCGCCAGAAATTTACCGCCGGAAAATATGCGGTCGTCCCCTTCGGCTTTTACCAGAATCTGATGGACGTCAATGACGCAAAGTTCTCCGTTATGAGTTCGCCCTCAGAAGATGTAAATGAATATGCCGGCATTATCGTAGACAGCAATGAACAGCTTCCTGCTGAATGGCAGCAGTTTATTGCAGAACAGCTTTCGATCGACATGCCAGTCATTGACTCTGTGTCTGCCTACGAATCTATCACAGGTAAAAGCCCACTTGATCACTATGGTGAGCTTGCCGGTCATGAATTCCTCTTGTCGAAGACCTATCTGACGACAAAACGCATCATTGAATCTTTGCTGATAATTCTGAGTGCACCAATAACAGTACCCCTTGTCATCATCGTTGCCATTGCAGTTAAACTGGAATCAAAGGGGCCAGCCTTCTTTGTACAGCGCCGTGTAGGTAAAGGTGGTCGTGAATTCAGCATGTATAAGATTCGCAGTATGTCTCTCGAATCAGAAGCTCATGGTGCCAAGTTTGCGGGTGAAGACGATCCGCGCATTACGCGCATAGGTCGCTTTATTCGTAAGATGCGTATAGATGAACTACCTCAGTTCATTAACATCCTCAAGGGCGATATGGCCTTGATAGGCCCTCGTCCAGAACAAGCCGCCTTCGTAAAACAGTTCGAAAAATCCATTCCGCTCTACAGCTTTCGCCATATCGTACGCCCCGGCATAACGGGCTGGGCACAAGTGACACATGGATATGCAGCGGATGAAGACGAAACCAGAGAAAAACTGGCCCATGATTTTTTCTATGTTAAGAACTTAAGCATCTGGCTGGATTTGGATATCGTCTTCAAGACTATAAGAACAATGCTGACGGGGTTTGGGGCGAGGTAACAAATATGAATACCAGCAAAGAGCCTCTAGTATCGATTATAATGCCCACATATAACTCGTCTAAAACAGTTCTTGAATCAATTAACTCTGTATTAAATCAGACCTATAAAAATTGGGAACTATTGATCACTGATGACTGCTCTTCTGACAACACAATTGATTTAATTTCAAGCGTCAAAGACGAACGGGTTCGGTATTTCAAGCTAAGCGCTAATGGTGGTGCCGGTGTAGCCAGGAATAACTCGATAGGGCAGGCTACAGGCCGTTATATCGCTTTTTTAGACTCAGACGACCTATGGCTGCCAGAAAAGCTCTCTGAGCAGATTACATTTATGGAGAATAATGCCTATCCATTCACCTACACATACTATCAAAAATTGAAAGATGGTCAAAAAGGAGCAATCATTAAGAGCCCTGCTTCTGCAACGTATAAAAAATTGCTATATTCAAACTATATTGGCTGCCTCACTGTAGTATATGACCAGAGCAAACTGGGGAAACATTTTATGCCTAAGATAAGGAAGCGCCAAGATATGGCTCTTTGGCTAACACTGTTGAAGCTAACATCTACAGCGTACTGTTTACCCAAGTGTTTAGCTCTATATAGAACAGATACGGGTATGACTCAAAATAAGCTAACAACAGCGAAAACTCAGTGGGAATTTTATACAAAATCACTAGAATTGCCTATATATAGTGCACTGATAAAAATGACGTCATATACAATATTAGGCATATTAAAGAAGTTAAAATAAAACCTTCAGTATTACGCTTAAAAAGTTACCCACACCAATTCTACGCAAATTTTTTATTAAAAAAACAAACAGAACAGGCATATAAAAAAAACTTCCAAAGATATACCTGAAAGCTATTGCTCTTGAATAAACTGCTTCAAAGCTTGCGAGACTCTTACCGCTACTTTCTGGCGGGTGTGCGCAAATCGTTAACGGCACATAATCCACACGCCCCCCTGCCTTCATTATCCTGGAAAGAAAAACCGGCTCATCACAACTAGGGTATTTAGCTCCCGCCCCTAAATCCTCTGGGAACTGAATGTGATTATTCACAACAAAGCGTCGATCACAAACAACCTCGATTGTTCCAACAGATAGAATAGAAAATTTATTATGAACTTTTCTATACGCACTAAAGTTTTTCGTATATCCACCTTCAGTTGAAGCTACACGAAATGTACATGCTTTAGCACCTTTTAAAGCTTCTAATATTTTGGAAACATCAATACTCACATAATCAACGTCATCATCACAAAATAATATATATTCAGAAGTTGCTAACGATATAGCCAAGTTCCGACTTTTTGTAACACCAAGCTGACTCTGCAAAACATAAACAACCCCATTGATCCCTGACAATAGATCAGGGATCTCTTTAAATTTTTCCGGAGTTAAAGTTTGGTGAACAATCACCACCTCGCCTTTAAAATCTTTAGAGTGTGCAGCAAACACCCTATCAAGCAACTGATAAATTCTATCTTCACATGTAGAATAAAGAAAACTAATCCGCTCCATAATTTCATCGCTTCAAAAAAATATACAACAAAATAAACATCAACCTGAGAGGATTGCGTTTAAATAGACCACAACAGACTATACCAGAAATAAGCCTTAAGTTAGGTAACGGCTTTGCACCAGATAGTAAAAACTCCGCCTGCTTTCGATTATACACAGGCTCGTGCTTCAAAAGTGCATTTATACTGCCAGCCTTTTGAATATCCAGCTTTGTTCGAGAAATACTCGTATCCAAAACCCTGTAATTTAATAATATTTCTTTCACATTCCCGATTGATATACCATGTGAACGAATTCGTAGCCAAAGATCATAATCCTCGCAAGCCTCTGCTTCTGGATCATAATAAAGCTGATCATCTACAACTTTCCGATCAAACATAACAGCTGGATGGCAAAGACTAGACCCGAAGTCGAGTAGCCATGCATTTAAGAGAGGAGATTCTGGCAATATCCTTGTTCTCAGAAGTACACCACTATCATCAATATAACTATAACTACTACCAACCACTCCTAAATGACGTTTTCGCATAAGATCAAGCTGCTTCTCCAAACGATCAGGAAGTGAAATATCATCCGCATCCATACGAGCAATATAGCGCCCCCTTGAGAGAGCTATACCCTCATTCAAACTATGAATCAAACCGCGGTTTTCTCTGGAAACTATTCTCAACCTTTCATCTTCATACGTATTTAAAATATTTAGCGTGTTATCTGTAGATCCATCATCAATACATATAAGCTCAATGTTAGAGTACGTTTGAGCTAAGATACTATCAACGGCTGGGCCGATATAACTTTCAGCATTATAAGCTGGCAACACAACAGATATCAGACCTTCAATCTCATTCGTCATTGCTTAACCCAATCATATGGACGGATATCATCAACAGTTTTGTTAAAGTAAGTTTGGTAGGGAATAGAGGGACTCCTAGTACCAACTTTCGAATGTAAGATCAAACTAATTGCCATAAGAATAAATGAGCACACAAGCACAACAAATCTAAATTGCTGCTTCCTGACGTTTTCAAAAAGCATAGACGCGAGAAACACGAGTGAGAACAAGAAATAATAACTAATGCGCGTACCTGCAAAACCTATGGGTTGAAACATATTGTAAAATACAACTCCAATTACGAAAACGTTGAAATAGAATACTTTAATAGTATCTCCTCTGTATTGTTTAAACATCAAAAGAAGTAACGATAATGCCATCAAAAAGATCTGAAATATCGCCCCACCAGCACTAGCAGTAGCAAGGTAATGTGAATATCGAGGCAATAGAACATCAATTGCAAGTTTTGCAACTGGAAATAAAAATAGAGAAGATATCAAGACAGTAATGTAAAACCCAATACCGAAACGACGTTTATATATGCCATATAGCGGGAGTACAACCAATGCGGTGTAGTGGACTAGCGAGGCCAAGAAGACCACTAAAAAGAACAACAACAGCTTCCTTTGATAAATAAAAGAAAAGCCCAAGTAAACCATGATGATAGCCGAAAATTGCCTGATAAAATTGAATGACATCAAGAAAAAGAATGGTATAGATAGAAATACTGCGACTGACACTACAATATCTCGACCATCTCGCTTCAGCACCATATAAAAAATGAGATAAAAGAAAAGGGAAGTCACTACAAAATAAAATTGAAAATAACCTGTATAATGTGAAGCTTTGATAATCAAACCATGCAGATACCCAAAACGTCTATATGTTTCCGCATCACCTGCGTACTCGGCTATTGCCGTATAATAAGACAAAAAATCATAGCCCACATCAAAACGTAAAGCAGAAACAACAGCTAAAAGTGTAAGGGCAAAGAATGCCCTACCTTTACAGCCTGACAGAAATACAATTACAATGACGACATACAGGGCTAAATAAAAAACCATTATCCCCCCTGATTTAATCTTCTAATAAAGTCACGATGTGACATGTAAAGTTGCAACAAAAGCCCCCCTCCAGGCAACACCAAAAACAGAATACTAGAATATATATTTACTGGCTCATACGAATACCTGACGGCCAAAAATACGACAGACATCATTAAGATCATTCGAAAATTAACGCTGGAAAGATCTATATAAAACAATCTACCCATAAAAAAATACATCATAATAAAAACAATCAAGCTACATAAAGCGATCATAGCAGGAATAAGCCAGTAGAAAGTCCCTACATCTATTAAGTATAGCGAGGCCACTATTGCCAAAAAGCCTGCAAGATATGGGAAGGTAGTTCCTACTGTGGACTCCTCCGATTGCGAGACCCAATAAAGAACGTTTGATGATGCTCTAAAAAACTCAATACAAGCGCCAATAGATACATAAACCCACACATGACCGAACTTACTATCGACTAATATAAAGAGAATTTCTTGCGAAAACACTGCTACAAAAATGGCCAAGGCAGCATACATACTTAAAATAGGTTGAAAAAAAGAATTAAAAATACGAGAGCGCCCAGCCAGATCTGCATGAGCAATTTCCTGATAAAACATTGGTAAATAATATTGATTAACCAGACTTTCAAAAGCTCCAAATATAGACATGGAAACAGCCAGACCTACTGCGATTCCAGCCAAAACATCAATTGAGTATAAGTCACCGATCGCAAATCTATAAAAGCTATTATTTCCCCACTGGAGAAACAAAGTAGCAACAATGGGGATACAGAATTTCAACGCTTTCTTAAGTACTGAACGATCCCTCCAATCGACTACATTCGATAATTGATTCAATTTCTTTATCTTCAAAATAGCAGGGAGTATGATTATCAACTGGCCGAAAGCTAAACCTAAAGCCCATCCCACGGCTGTGTTAGAATAAAGATTTACAATTATAATTGCAGCCAAGAGACCAAGAAGTAAGTACAGGGTATTAAGCTGTACAAAATATAGCCTATAGCCTAATATATTAATCGCATTAATTAAAACTAAAGAAGTTCCAGAAACAAGCGTGACCAAAACAACAAGCAAAAAAGCCTCGATCGTAAAGAAGGCATCGAAAGAAAACAAATAGTAAATCAAAAAGCAAGTTAGCAGGGCTAATATTGTAAGCACCAGCCTAGCCATCAATAGTACCATTGTCCCAGAAAATAATTTACCAGAGTCACGAAGTTTTACGATTTTCCTATTGTAAAATTGACCCGGTCCATTTAAAAATGCGAAGTTTAACAAGGTAAATACAGATAAAAGAGTGTAGTACCTTGCAACCTCCTCCTCCGATAATAATGACGTCATCGTCCTCAGAGCCAAGAAAGCGACAGCTATCTGAACCATTTTCCCCAGGATAAGAATTATGGAATCGAAGCTTCCTCCTCGTGTATTTAACATTACATTCTAACCCATGAATCAGGAATCAAATCATTAGAAGAATGGGTTTTTGACTGAAACCATGCATCTGGCGCGACAACGATTTTATTTGCATTACAATTTAACCACGCGGCCCACCAACTGAAAGTACTATTCGAAATGACATTATCAGTGCAGCAACTCATTAGATATAAGTCCAACTCAGGCTCATCGTCAAAGCCTGTTATATAGCGCACATCATCATCAAGAGTTAAATTTTTTCGACACCACTCAATGTCATCTGAAAAAACATAAACGACAGCCTTATCTACCGACCTAACTGATTTAATATACGATATAGCATCATAATAATAATCAAGTTCACACACACCATGAATTTGGCTTGCTGCAGGGTTTGACACATAGTCACCACGACGAATATGCAAGGAAATACACTGGCTTCGTCGGATCTCTTCCACCTGATCAGATATTTTAGACACTTGACTATCATTTGGCATTAACTCAGCAAGGAGTAAATGCCTTATATTTAAAAAATACTTCTCCGTCTGAAAATACCCATACAACCGAGCGTCAGAATCCAATTCACAAATTTTTTCATCATATTCAAGAGAACTTTCAAGGTAGTTCTTTCTTGCCAAACCAAGCAACTTCAGCCAGCGAATGAATTTAATGTTATTTAGATATCGGTTTAACAATCCGGTTTTAGCAGAAAACTCACCTGAACATCTCAGGAATTTCAGACGAAATGGATGAACATCATAGAACTCGTAATTTGAACAATCAATCCGTAAGGGCACGCAATGCTTAAATGCCAATGCTCTGGCAGTGCTATACTGAAACAACTGGTTACCCAAGCCGCCGTTAAGCCTCACTGTGATCATTCTATCCCCTCAACACAACCAATGATGATTTTAGCAAAACTTGAAGCCTCAAACTGATCTGCACCAGCCCCATTAAGGAATCTCTGGATATTTTTTATGTATTCTAAATATTTCGAATCTGTCATACCATTAATATGAGTGTACAATTCCTGATAGTTCTCGAAATCATTGAAATCTATATAGCATTCGCGAGGCACATATTCCGACACGTTAGGTGCCCCTAAGTATATTGGTACACACCCCCCCATCATCGAGTCAAAGATCTTTTCTGAGATATAACCTCGATATCCTTTGGCATTTTCATAGCAAATGCTAAATTTATAATTGGCAAAGACCTCTTTTTTAGATTCTACACGCCCTTTGTATGACGGATATCGATCAGCAAACAGCCTGTCAGTCCAGTCAAACTTTTTAAGAACTCGACTAATTAACCCCCCATCGTTTACTACACGATCCCATCCTATGCCATATAGGTCAAAATCCTCGGGCGCATTTTGCTCAAACCAACGAATTGCCGCAATCCTTTCAGAGTACAATTCATACTCATGCGTAGCCATTTTATTCGCTGATATCAGCGTACAAAGTTTTCTGTCTTTGAAGTTGTCAAACCGATAAGGTCTTATTAATTTGTGCGTATAATTAAATTTGATGTATCCATACCGTTCAACATACGCATCATTCCAAGTCAATATATAATCAAACTGCGTAAAATCGCTACAATCTGGCGAGTTAGTCGGCTTGATAATCTCGTTCTCAAATAGACATAGAATTTGAATCCCCTCAAGCTTTACTACAGACTCCGAGGGAAAATCAAAATATATTATTAGTTCAGAGTCATTAGGACTATTTATATCACATGTAGCTAAGTCATACCCCAGATCCCGGAGCATTTCTCGCAACAACCAAATAGAGTAGCCACAATCATCTCTATTCACGTTACGATCATTTATATCAAATATTTTATTATTCAAATGATAGTTAACAACCAAACTAGCCTTCTTCACGTTCAGCCTCAATAGTTTCAAATATTCTACGCGCTTCTATTGGAGACATCGTCCACCACCTGGAGCTTTCAAGCTTTACAACAACATTCGATGGCAAGCGCTGCTTTATTATTCTTGCTGGACTGCCGACAACAACTGAGTAAGCTGGTACATTCTTAGTTACTACACTATTAGCCCCAACGACAGCTCCTCTTCCGATTTTCACACCACGTAAAACCACGCAGTCAGTACCAATCCATACATCATCTTCAATAGTGACACTGGATTTAGTAAGAACCTCTAAAGCATTCTCATAAAATATAGAGTTAGTACTGCACCTATTAATATCGTGCTCGCCCTGACCTATTAATATCGTGCTCGCCCTGACCTATTGATACACGATTCGCTATTGAACAATAAGATCCTATTGTCGCGCGAGTGACATTACAGCTATGCCCTATATATACGTACTTACCAATGACAGTCTGACGGTCAATCACTGTGCTTGGTTTAATTTCACTTCCCTCACCAATCGAAGCTCTCATGTTTACATAGGCAGATTCCACATGAACACCTGGTCTGGCAAGGTTGTAGATAAGACTCAGCAATAATTTGAGCCACTTAACAAAAAGTATTTTAAAAGCTTTCAAGTAGTTCATATCATGCCCGACCGTACTGATCCTTCAATCGTACAATATCGTCTTCTCCCAGGTACGAGCCAGACTGAACTTCAATCATCTCCAGCTCAATCACACCCGGATTCTCCAGGCAATGCACCTGACCAATCGGGATATAAGTCGATTCATTCTCAGTTACCAAATACGTATCATCGCCATTGGTAACACGCGCAGTACCGGATACTACGATCCAGTGCTCGGCCCGGTGATGGTGTTTCTGCACCGACAGTTTGGCACCTGGTTTTACTGTGATCAGTTTTACCTGATAGCGCGCACCGTTATCGACCGAGTCATACTTACCCCACGGGCGATACACTTCGCGATGCTGGTGATGCTCAGTACGACCATCCGCTTTAATGTCAGCAACGATGCTTTTCACGTCCTGAACCTTATCTTTGGCGGCTACCAACAGCGCATCCGGTGTATCAACGATCACCAGGTCTTCAACACCCAGCGTAGTCACAAGACGGTTACTGGCAGAGACAAAACAACCTTTGGTTTGTTTGAGAATAATATCGCGGGTCTCCGCGTTACCAGTCACCATAACCGCGTTATCATTTTCGTCTTTATTTGCGATATCCCAAAGCGCAGACCAGCTGCCCACATCGCTCCAGCCCGCATTCAGCGGTGTCACCAGAATCTGATCACCATCTTCTTTGGAAAGCGGCTCCATAATGGCATAGTCGATAGACTCATCCGGGCAGGCCTTGAAGGCTTCCGCATCCACACGAACAAAATCATAATCTTCTGCAGTTCCGGCCATGGCCTTTTCACAGGCAGCAAAAATATCCGGACGGTACTGTTTTAACGCCTCCAGATAACGATCCGCACGGATCATAAACATGCCACTGTTCCACAGCCATTTATTGGTACCCTGCGGCGTTTGCTCCTGCATATAACGCTGAGCGGTTTCCAGATCCGGCTTTTCCACAAACTCTTTAACGGAAAACAGCGCCTGAGACCCAGCAGAAACATCACCCACCTGTATATAGCCGTAACCCGTTGACGGCTCAGTAGGCACGATCCCCAAAGTGCCGACTTTCCCGGCCTCTACTGCAGGCAATAACTCTTTTACAGCCGCCTGAAATGCCTTCGTATCTTTGATGACATGATCAGCAGCCAGAATCAGCATCACAGGTGGTTTACCGCCTTCACCAGCAGCTTGCAGCGCCTGAATAGCCGCCAGTGCGATGGCCGGTGCAGTATTGCGACCTACGGGTTCCAAAAGAATGCTGGCCTTATAACCCTTCTGGCGCATTTGCTCTGCCACCAGAAAGCGGTGTTCTTCATTGCAGATAACCAAAGGTTGTTCTGTGGCAATACCATCCAACCGCGCAGCAGTTTGCTGCAGCATAGTCAGATGACTGTTCAGCGCCAGAAACTGCTTTGGAAACGCCGTACGCGACAGAGGCCATAAACGCGTTCCAGAACCGCCAGCCATAATCACAGGAATCATAAAAAACCTTTTGTATTATCCAGATACCAGCGGCTGTGCACATGCACTTCCTCACTGGCGATAAATTCTTCTTCCGTCAGCCAACGGTATTCATTGTGCTGCTCATACGGCAAGCCGGAATAACCGGCTGGCAACACTACTTCAAAGCCATTAACAACATAATGAGTGGACACATCCTGACCGTCATCGGAGAAGATGCTGTCGTCGTAAAAGTGTTCATACAGACCAAGGTAACGGGCCTGATTAATGGTTATCGCCATGCCCAATTCCGCTTCTGTTAAGCGGGTAAAGGCATCTGCCAAACGTTCGTTTTTCAGAATACGTCCACCCGGAACAAACCAGAATCCCTGTGCTGGACGATTCACCCGTTTTCCGACCAGAATGCGGCCGTCCGCGTCCCGTACCAGCAGATCCAGAGACACCAGCGGCGTGTTACCAACAATGGTGCGAAAGGTGTCTTTATCAAGCCAGGGGGAAGTCATAGATCAGAGGGTCCGTGTATTTTCTGTTGCCTATTATGATGAGTCCGTTATCAATCGCAAACTTATTGCAGGGTCTTCGGGGTTTTATTGGTGGGCATAGCCCACCCTACAACAACGCACCTGAACAAATATTTCATCCCCGTTCCAGGAACTGTTTCAACGGCAATGGCTGCAGGTACATTCGCAGCTGCAATGAATCTTTTCTCAATGTTCGTAATGTCCGGCTGCGCCGGATTTCGCGGGTGAACCCGCTCCTACAATACAACACAGAATCTGCGTGTGATTGCAGGAGGCGTTTCAGCTCCGCTGGCAGCGGCCTACCCACCAAACACGCTGAATATCAGCACTTAACCGCGGAAATCATCCTGATGGTTCAGGAACCACTCATACGTCATCTGCAGACCTTCCTTCAGCTCAATGCTGTAGGTCCATCCCAGATTCTTCAACGTATCCACATTCATCAGCTTACGCGGTGTTCCGTCCGGCTTGCTGGTATCGAAGACGATCTCACCCTGATAACCAATCACTTCAGCCATGGTATGCGCCAGCTCGGCAATGGTGCAGTCCTTACCAGTGCCCACATTAATATGGCTTAACATAGGTTCGGTGCAGGATTCATAGATAGCCTGATCAACATTAGCGACAAATACAGATGCCGCAGCCATGTCATCCACATGCAGGAATTCACGCATCGGCTTACCAGTACCCCATACCACGACTTCCGGTGTACTGTTCAGCTTCGCCTCATGGAAGCGGCGCATCATGGCAGGGATTACATGGGAATTCGCGGGATGGAAGTTGTCGTTCTCGCCGTACAGGTTGGTCGGCATTACCGAACGGTAATTACGGCCATACTGACGATTATACGATTCACACAGTTTGATCCCGGCGATCTTGGCAATGGCATACGGCTCATTGGTCGGTTCCAGCGTACCGGTCAGCAGTGCACTTTCCGTCATTGGCTGTTCGGCCATTTTCGGATAGATACAGGATGATCCAAGGAACACCAGATCATTGACGTCGGCCATGTGGGCAGCGTGAATAATGTTGCATTCGATCATCAGGTTTTCGTAAATAAAGTCTGCCGGGTAGGTATTGTTTGCCACAATCCCACCCACTTTTGCAGCCGCCAGATACACCTGATCAATGCTTTCTTTCTGAAAGAAAGCCTGCACATCCACCTGATTGAGCAGGTTAAGCTCAGAGCGGGATTTCAGCACCAGCTCAACCTCAGGATTGTGCTCCAACTGACGGACAATCGCCGAGCCGACCATGCCATTATGACCGGCAACGAAAACCCGTTTTGCACTGCCGCTCATATCAGTTCTCCACCGATACCGGTACGTCGTGACCGTGCTCTTTCAGCAGCGCATAACGCTGAGCAGCTTTCAGATCTTCTGCCACCATTTCAGAACACATTTCCTGCACCGTGATTTCCGGTGTCCAGCCAAGCTTCTGTTTGGCATTGGTTGGATCACCCAGCAGGGTTTCTACTTCGGCAGGACGGAAGTAACGTGGATCCACCTGAACAATAACGTCGCCTACGTTAACAGATGGCGCTTTATCGCCTTCAATGGCTTCCACAATGCCTTTTTCATCAACGCCTTCGCCCTCGAAGCGCAGGGTAATGCCCAGCTCTTTTGCTGACCACTCAATGAACTGACGGACGGAATACTGCACACCGGTGGCGATCACGAAATCTTCCGGTTTGTCCTGCTGCAGCATCATCCACTGCATGCGGACGTAGTCTTTGGCATGACCCCAGTCGCGCAGCGCATCCATGTTGCCCATAAACAGGCAGCTTTCCAGGCCTTGAGCAATGTTGGCCATACCACGGGTGATTTTACGGGTTACGAAGGTTTCACCACGGCGAGGCGATTCGTGGTTAAACAGAATACCGTTACAGGCGTACATGCCATAAGATTCACGGTAGTTCACTGTGATCCAGTAAGCGTACAGCTTAGCCACTGCATAAGGAGAGCGCGGGTAGAACGGTGTGGTCTCTTTCTGCGGGATTTCCTGAACCAGACCATACAGCTCAGAGGTAGATGCCTGATAGAAACGGGTTTTCTTTTCCAACCCCAGGAAGCGGATGGCCTCCAGCAGGCGTAAAGTGCCCATACCATCAACATCAGCGGTGTACTCAGGTGACTCGAATGAAACCGCTACATGTGATTGAGCACCGAGGTTGTAGACTTCATCCGGCTGAACTTCCTGCAGAATACGCGTCAGATTGGATGAATCGGTCAGGTCGCCATAATGCAGGATAAAGTTCTTATTATCCGTGTGCGGGTCCTGATAGATGTGGTCGACGCGCTGCGTGTTAAACAGAGAAGCACGACGCTTGATGCCGTGTACTTCGTAGCCTTTTTCCAGCAGAAACTCAGCAAGGTAAGAGCCATCCTGGCCGGTAACGCCTGTAATAAGAGCTTTCTTTTTCATGGTATTAATCACTTCCAAACAAATCACGTGTATAAACTTTGCCACTAACATTATCTAATTCAGCAGAGGGCCGGTTCGCCACAATCACATCAGATATTTTCTTGAACTCTTCAAGGTCATTTACCACCCTCGAATTAAAGAATTCATCTTCGTCGAGTACAGGTTCATAAACAATAACCTCAATCCCCTTGGCCTTAATCCGCTTCATGACACCCTGTATCGCTGAGGCGCGGAAGTTATCGGAACCACTTTTCATAACCAGGCGATAAATACCAACTACTTTAGGGTTACGGCGGATAATAGAATCGGCGATAAAATCTTTACGGGTGGTATTAGCATCAACAATGGCGCGGATAATGTTATTCGGCACCTGTTCAAAGTTAGCCAGCAGCTGTTTGGTGTCTTTTGGCAGACAGTATCCGCCATAACCAAAGCTTGGGTTGTTGTAATGGCTACCGATGCGGGGGTCCAGGCCGACGCCTTCGATGATCTGCTTGGTGTTTAAGCCGTGGGTCTCACAGTAGGTGTCCAGCTCATTGAAGTAAGCGACACGCAGGGCCAGGTAGGTATTGGAGAAGAGTTTTACCGCTTCTGCTTCTGTACTGTCAGTGAAGAGAACATCGATATTTTCTTTGTATGCGCCTTGCTTCAGCAGGCCAGCGAAGGTTTCAGCACGTTCGGATTGCTCACCCACAATAATGCGTGACGGGTACAGGTTGTCGTACAGCGCTTTGCCTTCCCGCAGGAACTCGGGCGAGAAGATCAGATTTTCACAGCCGGTATCTTCTTTCAGTTTTTTGGTATATCCAACCGGAATGGTAGATTTGATCACCATAACCGCATTTGGATTGATACTGTTTACATCACGGATAACGGATTCAACGGTTCTGGTATTGAAGTAATTGGTCTGCGGATCATAGTCCGTCGGCGTTGCAATCACCACAAACTCAGCACCTTCATAGGCTTCGTTCTTATCCGTGGTTGCTCTGAAGTTCAGTTCCTTGTTCTGCAGAAAGTCTTCAATTTCAGCATCAACAATAGGTGACTTTTTATTGTTCAGGAGTGCGACTTTCTCTTCAACAATATCCAGAGCGACAACCTCGTTATGCTGCGCCAGCAGCATGGCGTTCGACAGGCCGACATAGCCTGTACCAGCGATTGCAATTTTCATTCTTTATGTCCGAAGATGGCGGGGAAACCCCGCCGTATTAAATGATGTAAAGCCTGATCAAATACGCTTATTTGAGGCTTTTAATCCACTTAGTAAACTCAGCGCCTTCTTTACCATGACGCATTGAGTATTCCACAAAGGCTTTCATATAACCCAGCTTGCCGCCACAGTCGTGGGACTTACCAGTCATGTAGAAGGCATTGACCTGCGAAGACTTCATCAGGGTCGCAATAGCATCAGTCAGCTGAATTTCATTACCCGCACCAGGAGGCGTCTGTTTCAGAATATCCCAGATAGTCGCCGGTAATACGTAACGGCCCACAACGGCCAGGTTAGAGGGTGCTTTGTTAACCGGTGGTTTTTCCACCATGGCTTTGATAGGTAAGCTTTCACCGGGACTCAGCTCAGCGCCATCCAGATCAACAACACCGTATTTATCAACCTGGCTCTTATCCACGGCTTCTACCAGAATCTGCGATGCGCCGGTATTTTCGAATTCGCGGATCATGGCGGCCATGTCTTCTTTTTCAAGATCGGCTGACGCATCATCGATCAGGACATCCGGCAGCACGACGGCGAACGGGGCATCACCCACCAGAGGTTGTGCACACAGTACCGCGTGGCCCAGACCTTTTGCCTGACCCTGACGCACATGCATGATGGTCATGCCTTCCGGAGTAATGGAGCGAACTTCATCCAGCAGCTGACGCTTTACACGCGCTTCGAGCGTGGATTCCAGTTCGAATGAAGTATCAAAGTGGTTTTCAATCGCATTTTTGGAGGAATGCGTTACCAGAATGACTTCGGTAATCCCTGCTGCGGCACATTCATTCACCACATACTGAATCAGGGGCTTATCAGCCAGCGTCAGCATTTCTTTCGGAATTGCCTTGGAAGCCGGCAGCATACGTGTTCCCAGTCCCGCAACGGGAATGACTGCTTTTGTCACTTTTGCCATGTGTTATTGCCCTTTTCTTCTATAAGTTAATCGGATACCCATGCCGTGAGCCGGATCAACAGAATCCGGATACGGGTGTCTTCATCGGCAGATTCATCCTCAATCTGCCCTATTCTGAAGCGGAATATGCACGCTACCGCCCCAGGGTTACACGGCGATGATTCCCTGAGATCGCATTAAGCGTATTTTCATGCTGTCCTGCTTCAGGCTACAGCGAGTTCTTGCAAATCCAACACCAGTCTTTGCTGTTGATTCAGCAAAGTCAGAAATACGATCGCCCTGTGCTCGCCATCAAACTCTTCAAAAATGGCTTCATAAAGGCGAAATGGGCCTGACTCGATACGCACCCGTTGCCCTTTCATTATCGACTGTTGCTCTTCTGCCAAACCACAGCGCAGCTCAATATCTCGCACGATATCGTCCGCCAGCGTTGCAGGCTGATTACCAAAGGTAAGAAGTTTTCTGACCCCACGGGTAGACCTTACCCGGGAGATCAATGAAGGGTTATCTAAACAACGAAAAAACAGATAGCCTGGGAACAGAGGCGCCGGGGCTTTTTTTCCAGGGGAGGCAGTATTGCTATAGCGGGGACAGAAAACTTCTGCGCCCTGGAGATGAAGGTGCTCTTCAGCCCGGAGCTCCTGCCCCGGTTTGGTCTGAACAATGTGCCAATCCATTTCGCTCATAAGTCGTGCCGTAGTATCGCCGTAGTATCAGCGAAGTGATGTCAGAATATCGTGACACGCTGCTGCAGGGTCCGCCGCCTGAGTAATTGGACGTCCAATAACCATATAACTGACACCGGCTTCCTGTGCCTGAGGAGGCGTCATAATACGACGCTGATCCCCCGCATCACTGCCAGCCGGGCGAATTCCCGGTGTTACGGTCAGAAATTGGGGGCTACAGGCTGAACGGATCAGGCCCACTTCCTGTGCAGAGCAAACCACACCATGAAAGCCGCATCGTTCAGTCAGTTTCGCCAAACGCTCTACCTGAACCACAGGGTCAATATCCAGACCGATGTCCGCCAGATCTTCACGCTCCATTGACGTGAGTACGGTGACAGCGATCAGCAGCGGCTGATGGGATTTCTTTTCAACTTCTTCGCGCGCTGCTTCCATCATGCGGCGACCGCCGGAAGCATGAACGTTCACCATCCACACGCCCAGCTCCGCCGCCGCACCAACCGCTTTAGCGCAGGTATTGGGAATATCGTGAAATTTCAGATCCAGAAAAACATCGAAGCCTTTATGCTGCAGAGCTTCAACCACTGTGGGGCCCGCACTGGTAAACAGTTCTTTGCCGACTTTTACCCGACACTCTTCAGGATTCAGACGTTCAGCCATGCTCAACGCCTGAGCAGCGTCAGGGAAATCCAGGGCGACAATTACAGGGGATTTATCAGCAGCGGTTACCATCATAAATTCTTCACTAAAGCTCAAGATTACCCGGCGTCAGTTGCGGCATATAGGACTGCAGTGTTGACCAGTCCTTACAGCTTGGGCAGCGCCAGTGAAACTCTTTCGCTTTAAAGCCGCACGCGCCACAAATAAACTTGGGTTCGTGTTCAACAATGCGCCGCAGAATATCATACAGCACCAGTAACTGCGACTTATCGAGCTGTAAACGGTACTTAACAACCAACTCAACCAGGGCGAAAAACCCCTGATTTGACGGGGCTTCCGCCAGCTCCTGCAGCAAGCTGGTAACGCCTTTTTCCGGCCCTTGCTGCTCAGCAATACACTCGGTACGGGCTGTCAGCGCTGGCACGTAATGGCTGCTCTGCCAGTGACGGTCGAGATGGGAAATCAGACCATTCACGTCTCCAAGATCGTGAAAACTGCCGGTCATTTTTTCCAGCACCACGACGATGGCCTGCGTGTCGACTTCAACCGCTTTCAGGTAGCAGCGAATGGCTTCCCGGGCCTCATTCTGTGAATACGCCAGATCGCCCTGCACGATATAAGCGCGGGCACAGCGGTTATCAATTTTCAGTGCCTGACGGCAAAGTTTCTGGGTTTCATAATAATCACCCGACGCGGTTGCCTGTACCGCCAGTTCACATACCGCCTGCGCAATCCGCCGTTCCAGCGCCGCACCGGATGCCAGCTTTTTGCTGCGATAAAGATCGAGAATTTTGCCCCACTCGCCCTCTTCCTCATAAAGCTCAACCAGATAGCGCGATGACTGCTCAAAAATACGGCCACGGGTATTCAGTAACTCAAGAAACAGGCGCTCAGCACGATCCAGCAGTCCGGCGTAGGAATAATCAATTGCCAGCTCCAACTCAAGAATCATCTGGGTATTTTTAGGCAGCCCGGTACGGGCAAACAGGGATTGATGCAGGTGCACCGCACGGTCCGCTTCGCCTTTCTCACGCAATGTGCGGCCCAGCTTCAGGAAGAGATCGACAGCGTCGTCGTCCAGCTGAGGAACGTTCAACAGTCGCTCCAGCGATGCGTCATTAGCCTCTGCTAAGAGAAACTCAACACTGGGTATCCAGTCAGGCTTACTCGCTTTTTTTCCGCCTTTGGCAAAGCGATAGCCCAACAGCCAGCCGATGGCAATGCCTGACAGCAGAAGCACATAGACCAGCAGGTTATCCATCATAAAAAGACCTAGGGAAGTTTATTCAGGCGCTGTTTGGTATCGGCAAGTTCTTTGCGTAACTGACGAAGCTTAAGGCGATAACGGGCGGCAGAAATCAGACCTGACATCAGGCCTGCCAGGGCACCAATGATCAGCATAACACCCAACCAGATCGATACTGGTAAAGAGAAGGACTTCCCGATCAGAAAGTCGAGTTCAAGATCAGCACTGTTGTGCAGGGAAAAGGCAAATGCATAGGCCAGCACAATTGCTAACAGCAGGACACTCAAAACGAGTTTGAGTTTTTTCATAAGTCAGGTTCCGGCGTTAATGCTCTTCAATATCATCTATACAGTCATTAACCTGATCACGGAGTTCCTTACCCGGCTTAAAATGCGGGACAAACTTCCCCTTCAGATCGACGGTTTCACCGGTTTTCGGATTGCGGCCAACCCTTGGTGCGCGATAATGAAGTGAGAAACTGCCAAAGCCCCGGATCTCGATGCGCTCACCGGAAGACAGTGTCTGCGACATATGATCAAGCAATGTTTTCACCGCCAGCTCCACATCTTTCGATGACAACTGCGGCTGTCGACTGACTATACGCTCTATCAGCTCAGATTTCGTCATAGCTTTTCCCTCCATGAGAACCAGTCCCAGGCACCCGCAAGGGCCGCCATTACCTAAGCGTAATAACGCTGTAGAAAATAAACTTAACTAAATCATGCAGTTAGCTAACCCCTTTTGCAAGCACTGTTTGTTTTTTGGACGCTTTGCCCGCTGTTTAACCCTCAATTTCATTATGGAATAGCAGTTTTTAATGCGATTGAAACCTGAACAGGCATTCAAAATTGCAGTATTGGGAAATTTCTGGAGAACAGAAAGGGCTGGCCTGATCAGGCCCTGAGCATTCGGTGCATCATCCTGATGTCCGCGAAAGACAGCAAACTGCCGGAAACGGATCTTAAAGCACGTTATTGAGCTGCAAGAGGTTCTGGGGATGGATGGCAGACATCAAAGGTTTGCAGGGAGCAAAGCTTAACGCATGCAGTGCGGCCCGCAGGATGGCTGCCAGAAGTACCGGGGATGGATGGCAGACATCAAAGGTTTGCAGGGAGCAAAGCTTAACGCACGCAGTGCGGCCCGCAGGGTGGCTGCCAGGGATGGCAGACATAAAAAAACCCGCCGAAGCGGGTTTTTTGAATCAGAGGACTGAAGATCAGTCTTTCTGGTTCAGCTGCTCTTTGATCAGGTCACCGATAGTGGTAGGACCAGTCACTTCAGCGTCAGCTTTTTCACGCTGTGCTTTCAGAGCCGCTTTGTCTTCAGCGCTGTCTTTCGCTTTCACAGACAGTGCGATAGTGCGGTTCTTACGGTCAACAGTAGTGATAACTGCTTCAACGTCGTCGCCTTCGTTCAGAACGTTGCGGGCATCTTCAACTTTGTCGCGGCTGATTTCAGACGCTTTCAGAGTTGCTTCAACACCTGGTGCAACTTCAACAGTAGCTGCTTTGGCATCAACAGCGATAACTTTACCGCTTACCAGAGAGCCTTTGTCGTTTTCAGCTACGAACTCGGAGAACGGATCGCTTTCCAGTTGTTTAACGCCCAGGGAGATACGCTCACGCTCTGGATCGATAGACAGGATAACAGTTTCCAGTTCATCGCCTTTCTTGTAGTTGCGAACCGCTTCTTCACCGCTGTCGTTCCAGCTGATGTCAGACAGGTGAACCAGACCATCGATGCCACCGTCCAGACCGATGAAGATACCGAAGTCAGTGATAGACTTGATCTTACCGGAGATTTTGTCACCTTTGTTGAACTTGGTGCCAAACTCTTCCCATGGGTTCATGGTGCACTGCTTGATACCCAGAGAGATACGACGACGTTCTTCGTCGATATCCAGGATCATCACATCAATCTCGTCACCAACCTGAACCACTTTGGATGGATGGATGTTTTTGTTAGTCCAGTCCATTTCAGAAACGTGAACCAGACCTTCAACGCCTTCTTCCAGCTCAGCGAAACAACCGTAGTCAGTCAGGTTGGTAACGCGTGCTTTCACGATAGCGTTTTCTGGGTAACGGTCGTTGATGCTTACCCATGGATCATCGCCCAGCTGTTTCAGACCCAGAGATACGCGGTTGCGCTCACGGTCGAATTTCAGCACTTTAACGTCGATTTCGTCACCAACAGCAACGATTTCGCTTGGGTGCTTGATGCGTTTCCAGGCCATATCAGTGATGTGCAGCAGGCCGTCAACACCGCCCAGATCTACGAATGCACCGTAGTCGGTCAGGTTCTTAACGATACCTTTAACAGACTGACCTTCCTGCAGGTTAGCCAGCAGCTCTTCACGTTCCTGGCTGTTAGCAGCTTCGAGAACGGCACGACGAGAAACAACAACGTTGTTGCGCTTAGCATCGAGCTTGATCACTTTGAATTCGAGTTCTTTGCCTTCCAGGTGCGCGGTGTCGCGTACTGGACGAACGTCAACCAGAGAGCCTGGCAGGAACGCACGGATGTTTTTCAGTTCAACAGTGAAGCCACCTTTGACCTTACCGTTAATAACACCAGTAACCATTTCATCAGCTTCGAAAGCTTTTTCCAGCTCTTTCCAGCTTTCAGCGCGCTTAGCTTTTTCACGAGACAGTTTGGTTTCACCGAAGCCATCTTCAACAGCTTCCAGTGAGACGAAGGTTTCGTCGCCAACAGCAACTTCCAGTTCGCCTTTTTCGTTCAGGAACTGGCTACGCGGAATAACAGCTTCCGACTTCAGGCCTGAGTTAACGGTTACCCAGTCGCTGTCGATATCAACAACGGTACCAGCAACAATTGAACCCGGCTGCATGTCCAGTTCTTTAAGGGATTCTTCAAATAGATCAGCAAAGCTTTCGCTCATGTATATACACCTGTCTCATAAAACGCGCTGCTATCCGCAGTTCGCGCTGACCAGACTGCCAGCATCTGGGGTTAGTTAATAATAAAACACTCTGTACCGACTTCCTTCAGGAAGCTGGCAGATACAGAGATTTCAATCTCAGATCAGTCCTGCCTGGCGGACCAGCGAAAGGATCTCTTCGCGTACCTCTTCAATAGAAAGAGAGGTACTGTCGATCACTGTCGCGTCACTCGCTGGGCGCAATGGGGCGACGGCTCTGTTGCTGTCACGTTCATCGCGAACCCGGATGTCTTCGATAAGGGCGGGCAAACTAGCATCAATCCCCTTTTCAGTCAACTGTTTGTAGCGACGCTGACCTCGCTCTTCAGCAGAGGCGGTAAGGAAGACTTTGATCTGGGCATCAGTAAACACAACCGTTCCCATATCACGGCCATCTGCTATCAAGCCCGGCGCCTGACGGAAGTCACGTTGACGCTGTAGCAGAGCGTCACGGACTTTTGGCAACGCAGCAACCTGCGAAGCAAGGCTACCAACCTCTTCGGTCCGGATCGTGGTGGTGACATCATCGCCTTCGAGAATCACCTGCACGCCTGTTCCGGTTGGAATAAAACGAACATCAAGATGTGCAGCGACGTCAGCAACTTCGTCTTCGCTATTCAGAGCGATGCCTTTGCGGTCTGAAGCCAGCCCGGTAATACGGTACAGAGCACCGCTATCAAGCAAGTGCCAGCCCAAGGCTTCTGCCAGAATCGCACATACTGTGCCTTTACCCGCACCGGAAGGACCATCAACAGTAATAACAACAGGCAGTTCAGCTGACTTACTCACCGTCACCACCTTCAACGACCAACTCCAGACCAGCGTTAGTTGATAGCTCGACAAAGCTCGGGAAAGAAGTCGCAACGTTTGCACAATCACGAATGACGATAGGTGCAGAGCCTCGCAGCGAAGCCATTGCGAAGCTCATGGCAATACGATGATCGTGCTGACTGTCAATCTCGCCACCACCAAACTTACCTTCAGCACCGAAGCCCTGAATGACTGCCCCATCCTCTGTGCCAACTGCGTTGACGCCCAAAGTTACCAGACCATCAACCATCGCCTGAATGCGGTCACTCTCTTTTACACGTAATTCCTCAGCACCAGTGAGAACTGTCTCACCTTCAGCGCAGGCCGCAGCGACAAAGATTGCGGGGAATTCGTCAATGGCCAGAGGCACCTGATCTTCCGGAATGTGAATACCTTTTAGTTGAGCACTGCGTATGCGGATATCCGCGACCGGTTCGCCGCCCACTTCGCGCTCATTCAGCACATCAATATTGCCGCCCATAGCACGCAGAATATTAATCACGCCGATACGCGTCGGGTTGATACCGACATGCTCAAGCGTGATATCAGAGCCCGGCATAATACTCGCGCCCACCATAAAGAAGGCTGCTGAAGAAATATCAGAAGGGACATCAATTTCAGTAGCCGTCAGCTCTCCACCAGAGCGCAGCGTAACCTTGCTTCCTTCAACCGTAACGTCGTAGCCAAAGCCACGCAGCATGCGCTCTGTATGATCGCGTGTTGGTGCTGGTTCAGTGATCGAAGTTTCACCTTCCGCATACAGGCCTGCCAGCAAGACACAGCTTTTAACCTGAGCACTCGCCATAGGAAGATCGTAGTGAATACCTTTCAGGGCACTGCCACCCTTGACCTTCAATGGCGGGCGACCACCCTCAGCCGTATCCACAATTGCTCCCATGAGAGCCAATGGATCCGCAACTCGTCCCATAGGACGCTTGGAGAGAGATTCATCACCGCTCATCTCAACATCAAATGATTGCCCAGCCATGAGCCCTGCCAGCAAGCGCATTGACGTTCCTGAATTACCCAGATAAAGCGCATTAGGGGGCGACTGCAGACCGTGCAACCCGACACCATGGATGGTAACGCGGCCACGATGTGGGCCTTCGATGACCACGCCCATATCGCGAAATGCCTGCAGTGTCGCCAGACTGTCTTCGCCTTCAAGGAAGCCTGTGACCTCGGTCGTCCCATTTGCCAGCGACCCCAGCATAATAGAACGGTGAGAAATGGATTTATCTCCCGGTACTCGGAAGCTCCCCGAAAGGGCTTTACCCGGATTGGCAATATAAGAAATAGAAGCTGTTTTCATAGGTTCAACGTAGGCCCGGCGGGCAAGTATTTTAGAAAAGTGATCTCGAGCCGCTTTCGCTCGGGTCAGCACACCCATCAGAGTGGTAGCGTCACCTTGCTCAACCGCAGCTCGTAAAGAAGAAAGGTCGTGACTGAAGAGGTCAAGCGTCTTCAGTAAGTGGTCTTTGTTGGCAGCAAAAATATCGCGCCACATGACCGGGCTGCTGGCAGCAATACGGGTAAAGTCACGGAAACCACCCGCTGCGTAATTAAAAATTTCTTTATTTTCATGACTGTTGGCCAGTGTATCAACCAAGGAATACGCCAGTAGATGAGGCAAATGACTGGTTGCCGCTAACACCTCATCATGATGATCCACCGACATATGTTCCAGATCCGCACCAACAGCCTGCCAGGCACGTCTCACCAGAGCCAGCGCCTCTTTATCGGTATGATCCTGAGGAGTAATAATGACCTTATGATGAACATAAAGATTTTCGTTGGCGGCCATCACCCCGCTCTTTTCTGAGCCTGCAATGGGATGACCTAATACAAAACGCGAGAAATTTGCGCCTAAGACCGCTGCCACGTCAGAGGCCACCGCCCCTTTTACTGAACCTACATCAGTCAGTACAGCTGATTCAGAAACGTGATCCCGCACCGACTCAAGTACACTCTTCACCGCCATGATAGGCACAGAGATGATAATCAGATCAGCATCCCTGACAACATCAGCGATATTTTCACTGTATGCGTCAATCAGGCCCTCTGATAACGCCAATTGCATGGAGTCAAGGTTACGGTCATACCCACGAACCTCTTCCAGGCAGCCTCGCACACGAAGCCCCTTAATCCAGGAACAGCCAATCAGTCCAAGTCCGATGACCGCAACACGAGGAATCAGCAGCTTGCCACTCAAGCCAGCACCTTTTTCAACGCACGTACGAATGTTTCATTTTCTGCTTCTGTACCGATTGAGACACGCAGATACTGAGGCATCTCATAATTTGCCAACGGACGAACGATAACGCCCAGCTTCAGCAAACCGGAATACACATCCATGGCACTGACACTTTCAGGGACCCGAAAGCTGATAAAATTACCCACAGAAGGAATAAAAGAAAGACCGAGCTCATCGAACGCAGACGTCAGGTAGGTCATACCCCGATTATTGAGAGCAACACTCTCCCGAACATAATCTTCATCAAGCATCGCCGCATTTGCAGCTGCTAAAGCAAATGAATCAACGTTAAATGGCGGACGAACCCGATTCATCAAATCTGCCAGCTCTGGGCTGGAAACCCCAAACCCTACTCGAAGAGATGCCAGGCCGTATGCTTTCGAAAACGTACGCGTAACGACAAGGTTCGGATATTGATCCAGAAGCTCAAGACCATTTGGATAATCTGCCTCATCGACGTACTCGAAATACGCTTCGTCTAACAGAACGACTACGTTATCTGGCACTCTATTCAGAAACTCAACAACTTCGTTCTGAGTGTTCCAGGTTCCTGTCGGATTATTCGGGTTTGTCACAAATACGATACGGGTACGATCATTAATCGCACCCAGCATGGCTTCAAGATCGTGGCCGAAATCCTTTGCAGGCACGGCAATGCATTCTGCACCGACCGTCCGGGCGACGAGACCGTAAATTGCAAATGCATGCTGAGAAACAACAACGTTGTCGCCGTCGTTAACAAACACGCGAACAATGAAATCCAGAATATCACTGGAACCGTTGCCTAATGTAATTTGCTCGGAACGAATATTCAGTTTATCGCTGAGAGTCTTCTTCAGAACAAAGCCTGCACCATCTGGATATCGGTGCAATTCCGCGGTTTCCTGGCGAATTGCCTCCAGCGCAGCCGGGCTTGGCCCCATAGGGTTTTCATTGCTCGCCAATTTAACGATATCTGATTCATTCAGACCAAGCTCACGCGCAAGCTCATCAATGGGCTTGCCTGGCTGATAGGGCTTCAGAGAACGAACCCCTTCAACTGCGAGTTCAGAAAAATTAATTGCCATCATTCACCTCAAAGCACGGCTTTAGGATAAGAACCGAGCCACTTGTAGTCTGTCGCCACATCACGCAGTCGTTGCAACAATGGAGAAATCACTTCATCGTCGCAGTGGCCTTCAAAATCAATAAAGAAAAGATAATTCCAGGTACCAGAAGGATCAGGACGGGTCTCAATGCGCGTCAGACTGACATCAGCCTCATGAAAGGGAGCGAGTACCTGATACAAAGCGCCCGGCTGATTCCTGCTCGAAACCATAATCGATGTTTTATCATCGCCGCTAGGCCCCGTCTCCTGACGACCAATAATAAGAAAACGCGTCGTATTGTCCGGGCGATCTTCGATATTGGCATGGAGAGTCACAAGCTCATAAAGCTCCGCCGCCGCTTCACCTGCAATCGCAGCTGCGCCTTCTTCTGCAGCCGCACGTCTCGCCGCTTCAGCGTTTGAGTTCACAGCGATACGCTCGACGCTTGCGGGGAAATTCTGATCAAGCCAGCGCCGACACTGCCCCAGAGACTGAGCATGAGAGTATACTCGCGTAATCTGCTGGTCTTCGCTTTTCACCAACAAGTGGTGATGAATACGCAACGTAACTTCACCGCAGATATGCAAGTTGGAATCATAGAAACTATCCAGCGTGTGGGTAACAACACCTTCGGTCGAGTTCTCTACAGGAACGACACCATAGTTCGCCGCGCCACTCGCCACTTCGCGGAATACATCGGCAATAGAGACCTGTCCTTCGCAATTAACAGCATGACCAAAATGCTTGACTGCCGCCTGCTGTGTGAAGGTGCCCTCAGGGCCAAGATAGGCAACCTGCAGAGGCTCTTCTAATGCCAGGCATTGCGACATGATTTCACGAAACAGCCGGGCCATCGACTCATCACCAAGAGGGCCGCCATTGCGCTCCATCACTTTCCGCAATACCTGAGCTTCTCGTTCAGGCCGATAAAAGACAACTTTCTCACCCGGAGATGCGTACTTCTGTTTTACTTCAGCGACATCCTGAGCACACTGTGCACGCTGATTAATCAGATCCTGAATCTGCTTATCCAGCGAGTCGATCTTATGGCGCAGCTTATCCAGTTCCTGTGCTTCACTCATGATCAGACCTGTTGCCCGTGACGTTTAGCGAAGTCAGACATGAACGCAATCAATGCGTCCACACCTTCTTCAGGTACTGCGTTATAAATGCTGGCACGCATACCGCCAACACTGCGATGACCAGCCAGATTCATCAGCCCCGCCTGCTCGCTCTCTTCAAGAAACACCTTATCAAGGGCATCATCCGCAAGCGTAAACGGAACATTCATACGTGAGCGATTATTCACAGCAACCGGATTCGCATAAAAGTCACTAGCATCAATGAACCCATAAAGCTTGTCTGCTTTACGCTGATTAACCTCGGCCATGCCTTCAACACCGCCCTGCTCCTTCAGCCAGGCGAATACCAGACCAGCCAGATACCAACTATAAGTCGGTGGCGTGTTGTACATAGATGCATTATCAGCAGCCACCTTGTAATCGAACATCGTCGGCGTGCCAGAAATAACGTCTCCCAGCAAGTCCTCACGAACAATAACGACGCAAAGACCAGCAGGACCG
>MDSZ01053718.1_pt1 | contig 35925 bp, 28 predicted proteins | sample 811201 | NCBI WGS metagenome assembly MDSZ01 (sample SAMN05326647, study PRJNA326480) | marine metagenome | isolation source: seawater | place: Indian Ocean: North | collected 2010
AGGGTGCACGTACGTTTTTCTCTCTTCTGAATGTAATGGGAATTCTTGAAACAAGTGAGGGTTCCTTTCGGCTCACACAACTTGCCAAAGAATGCTTGTCTGAAGATCTTCCAACAAGCCGCAAGCCATATCTTGCAATGGGTAGCGGTGAAAACGTTGAGGATCTGATCAACATCCTTCGAGGCAATCCTCACAAACAATCCGTCCCTCTTTACAGCCACCATGATAATGACTCGAGTATCATGGATGATACGGCTGGTGCTCAGGAGATTGCATATGGACTTGCGGCACGGGCACGGAATTTTGCAGAACCTCTCGCGTTGGGCCTCGCTGCAGTGGCACCATCATGCGAAACACTTGCTGACATAGGAGCCGGCTCGCCGTATGTAGTGAATGCATGTCTTCAGAAAATACCTACTCTTCAAAAAGCCCTTGTCGTCGACAGATGCAATGCAATGACGTTTGTGCGCGCGATTATGGCTCGCGAACAAATAGATACCAACAAGATTGTGCTACATGAAACAAATTTTTTTTCTGCCGTTCCACAAGCAGATATTTATATTCTTTCCAATACAGCCCACGACTGGCAGCCTCGGAAATACACTAAAATTCTTAAGAATATTCGCAATAGCATTTCAGAAGGTGGGGTCGTTTGCATTCATGAACCACTCCTGACGACTCACTATACATCTGATTCTGAGTGGATACATGCACTATGGATGGCATGTTATGCGCTCACCTTATTCAAACTGACCCTCGGAGAAGGCACGTGTTACACACTTTCTGAACATCACGCGATGCTTGCTGAGGCAGGCTTTCTTCCACATGGAAAGCCTATCTCAACCTCTGATGGATGCTCTGCCCTTTTTTATAAAGTTCACCGTACCTGAACACTGATGTATAGTATTTCAATAACACGTGAATCAAAATAAAAGTTTTTCTTTATTTTTACCATCGTTCGACCTTATGACGTGTGGCAGTGACTGATCGTGCAAAGGTAAAGGAGAGATTCCATGGATCGTACATCATGTCTTTATTTTTGGAGAATGAGTCTCTGCCTGCTTGCACTAGGTATGATCACATCGACATGCTTTGCATTAGAGCCTGCTACAGAAAAATCAGGGCATCCCAATGTGCTATTGATTTTATGTGATGATCTGAATGACTATGTCGATGGATTCGGTGGATATCGAAAGGCTGTTACGCCAAATATGGTCCGACTGGCAGCATCGGGCGTACGATTCACTCAGGCACACTGCAATATTCCAATATGTGGTCCATCCCGTGCATGCCTTTTTTCTGGAATCTATCCACATAACTCAGGCTGTTACGGCTTTACGAAGTGGGATACATATGACGTGCTCAAGAACTCACGAACGCTTATGGACTACTTTCGTTTGAATAACTACTACACCTTAGGAACTGGAAAACTACTCCACCATATGGTTCGCGGAGAATGGAAGCACTTTGGCAATCGGGCTGACTATGGCCCTTTTGCCTACGACGGGAAAAATAATCTTCCACACCCTGACACCCCTGCTCCGTACTGTGAAATTGGGGCAGTAGACGGATCTTTCGGACCACTAGTGAGCCTTGACGGGAAAACGAGTAGCAATGGTCAACCACTTATGTGGCGCACCGGTGGTTGGCAATCTGTTGATGAATTGAAGATTTATTCTGCAGAAAAGCATGACCCAACCCCCGATGAAAAAAATGGAGACTGGGCAATCAAAAAGTTACAAGAACTTGCAGCAACAACGGCAAAGAACCGTATTCCTTTTTTTATGGGTGTTGGTTTTATCCGTCCACACACTCCACTGATCGTCCCACAACGTTTCTTTGATATGTTCCCAATCGACGACATCGACTTACCTGAGATTCTCGACGGTGATATCGATGATACCTTCGCCCATACCATCCGCGGCTTGCCAACAGGTAAAGAACCAGACTCGTCCCGCACAGAAGACATGGGTCACAAACTTTTCCATACACTCGTCAAATCATATGGATCGCGAGATGAAGCTCTGCGTTATTTTATACAGGCATACCTCGCAAGTATTGCATCCGTAGATGAGCAACTTGGACGTATTCTAGACGTAATCGATGACACGGAACTTAAGACAAACACCATCATTATTCTTACAAGTGACCATGGATGGGGCATGGGCGAAAAGGACTATCTCTATAAAAACTCGTTATGGCAGGAAAGCACCCGCATACCACTCATTATACGAGCTCCAGACGTGGCCGTCACAGGAACAACATGTAGCCAACCTGTGTCCTTAGTTGACATCTACCCAACATTGATTGATCTTTGTGACCTGCAGGGTGACACTATGAAAAATGAACAAGGCCACTCTCTCGATGGCCACAGTTTTCAACCGCTCCTTGAGCATCCTACGGACGGCACCTGGGATGGTCCCGACGAAGCACTCACAGCCTTATACAAATGGCGAATGAAATATGATCCACAAAAAGAAAGCTATGCACTTCGTGGCAAAGACTGGCGATATATTCGCTACGAAAATGGAAAAGAGGAATTGTATGACTGCATCAACGATCCCAACGAGTGGAATAATCTTGCGACCAAAGCAGACTACCGTCCAACACTGAATGACTTTCGAGAAAAGCTTCGATCAAGAATTCCCAGTCCAGACTCTGCAACGCCTCCCCAACCTCCATTCCGGCCAGCAAATAGCACAAAAAACAATACAGTTCAAAAACTGAGCGCTGAAGAATGGAAAAACCAATACTTTGAAAAGCATCCGGATGCGGATACAAATAATGATGGAACGCTGACTTGGCCAGAATACAAAGCGTATCGTATGAAATTTGATCCTGAGCCTAAAAAATAAACGAAACGGAGAAGCTCCTATGTTGTATTCAACAACGCAGCAATCTTGTTGGCGCTTTCGAATACTGTTCGGGTTCGCATCACTGATTGCTCTTTGTGGTACATGTGTTCACGCTACAGAACTGACAATTCAAACACTACCAACCAAGGTTCATCAGCGCACGCAGTCCTTGAATGCTGACTTTCTCGCTGCTACACCTGAGCGTAGTACATCAAAGAAGAACTTTCCTGTTCTGATCTTTTTACATGGTGGTGGAGGACGTGGTTCCAACATTCAGAAAATTCGCCAGATCTGTCGAGGTGTAGAAAATGGTTTAGATCAATTTGTCGATGAGCCTTCTATTTTGATTGCGCCACAGGCGCTCCAGGGATGGCTGCCAGAAGATCTGAATATCCTTTATGAATACATCTGTACAACAATGCCCGTTGATCATTCCCGGATTTATCTCACTGGGAACAGTATGGGAGGGTATGGAACATGGGTATGGGCAGCCCATTCACCACAGCACTTCGCGGCTATTGCACCCGTTGTTGGGGGTCTCGGAAAAAATGGCCCCAAAGACATCACTCCCGAGCTTGATCAATGGGCTGAAAACCTGACTACCATTCCCGTATGGGCATTCCACGGTGAGAATGACACAGTCGTACCGGCGGATCGATCAGAACAAATGGTGAAACTCATTCAGGATAAAGGTGGAGCACTAGCTAAATGTACGATCTTTCCGAATGAAGGTCATGGTGCAAGTCGGAAGGTCTATACATCACAAGAATTTTTTGAATGGCTTTTTTCGCGTAAGAGAGAGTCAAATGCGGACTAACCTATTTCTGAAATTCGTGTTGATGCACCGAGCAATCTTCGTTGGGTTATCCACCACGCTTTTCGTTGTATCAGTACATGCTGACGACATTGCATTCGAGCGGGATATTGTACCGATCTTAGAACAGCGGTGTTGGGACTGTCACAGCAACGATGAACCTGAATCCGGCCTTCGTCTTGATAAACGTGTCAGTATGCTACGAGGTGGTAACTCTGGCCTCGCAGCCGTTGTGCCAAATCATCCAGAAAAAAGTTATCTTCTGGATGTCGTCAAGCATCTGGATCCTGATAACACGATGCCTCCAGATGAAGATCGTATTCCCTCACATGAAATTGATCTCATTGAACGTTGGATTGCAGACGGTGCCATCTGGCCAGGTCAAATGGATGATGTGGGACAAGAAGAGGTAGATCTCTGGTCGTTTCAGCCTGTTACCCGTCCAACAGTGCCTGTGGTCGGTACACCTCAATCGACCAAGAATCCTATTGATGCATTTGTCTTGACAGAGTTGGAGCAACACAATCTGACATATTCTCACTCTGCAAATCCTCGTGTTCTTTTGCGTCGTGTATCGATCGTACTGACTGGCCTTCCACCAACACTCAAAGAAAACAATGTGTTTCTTGATGCATGGAAAGACAATCCCGAAAGCGCATATCGGGATGCTGTGTCACGGTTACTTGCATCACCTCATTTTGGCGAGCGCTGGGCCCAACACTGGCTTGATGTGATTCGGTGGGCAGAAACAAATGGTTCTGAAGCAAATCTCTACCGAAAGAACGCCTGGGTCTATCGTGATTACGTCATTCGTTCATTCAACGATGATAAACCCTATGACCAATTTCTTTGTGAGCAGATTGCTGGTGACACGATGGGTGTTGGTGAGGCAACGGGCTTTCTTGTAGCTGGCCCACATGTGCCTGCAGCCACTGTTGGCAGGGAACCATCAGCCATTCGTCAGGCGCGTGCTGATCGAATGGATGAAATAATTCAGACCATTGGTGCGTCTGTGTTAGGCGTAACGATTGGGTGTGCTCGCTGCCACAACCATAAGTTCGATCCGGTCACCATTCGCGACTACTACGCAATGACTGCAGTCTTTCAGGATATTGAGTTTGGAAGTCGACAGCCTGAGTATTCCGAGCTTCATCCTCTTCAGCAAAGAGGAAGTCAACTATGGAAGCAGATTGCATCTCAACGAAAAGCACTACGTCAATTTGGAGGTTGGGAAGAAAACTGGGGTGCCTATCGAGAATTACATTTTAAACCAGTGACAACCAAAGCCATACGTATCCAATTCAAAATGCCAAACATCTCATTGGATGAGTTAGAACTGTTTTCTACTGAGGATGTGAATGTTGCTCATACACGCAATGGTACAAAACTTACCGGATATCCATCACAGGGTGTTGAGGATAGGAATCCTATTGATCGTGTAAATGATGGTGAATTTGGCACTATGGTTTGGCGAGGAAAGGTGGAAAAGGATGAGGAAAGACCATGGCTTCAATTTGAATTGACACAGCCCGAAACAATCAATCGCTTACGTCTGAGTAATAATCGTGAGTACTTCTATGACACTGATTATCTAGAAAAGAAGCCTGGTCTGCCTCGATATGAGTTTGATATCGAGATTCTCGATGACAATGATGAATGGCAGCCGTGGGTTGGCTCTTGGTATGTCAATAAAAAACTACCTGAACTTCATCCGGAACGAAAAGCATTGCTGGGGCATCTTCAAGGGCTGATCAATCAACTTTTGGAAGAAGGGCCACGTCCAAGTTTTGTTGGGCGGATGATTGATCCAGTTGTCACACGTGTTCTCCTCCGGGGTAGTCCTGAAAACCCTCGCGATGAAATCTTTCCGGCGGCACCACTACTGCTCAATGGTGATCTTGGCATGACATCTGAATCATCAGGGCCACAAAGAAGACGAGCCTTTGCAAATTGGATAACGGATCCAGAAAATCCACTCACAGCACGTGTTATGGTAAATCGTATATGGCATCATGTTTTTGGAAATGGTCTCGTGTCGACAACTGGTGACTTTGGCCATGCTGGAGCATCGCCCTCACACAAAGAATTACTCGATTGGCTTGCAGCTGAGTTCGTATCTCCACAAACCAAAGGGGCGTCTGCATGGTCGATGAAGTCCCTCATTGGTCAAATGGTTCTTTCCAAGGCGTTTCAACAATCCAGTCAACCCCACGAGGAAGGTCTGCGCATTGATGCAGACTCAAAGCTTCTCTGGCGATTTCCTCCCAAGCGTATGGAAGCTGAGGTCATTCGTGATGCCATCCTCCAAGCTGCTGGCAACCTCGATTTGGCGGTGGGAGGACGGAGTTATCGCATCCACAATGAAAAGAAAACATATGCCCAATGGAAAGTGATCGACAATAACGGCCCTCAGACATGGCGGAGGATGATCTATCAAGAGCGTATGCGCCGCGTAGATGACCAGCTTTTCACGGCTTTTGATTTTCCAGACTGCGGACAGGTTCGTGCCAAGCGACCAATCTCAACCACTCCGCTTCAGGCACTCAATCTGATGAATAGTACTTTTGTCATTGATCAGTCTCGGCAAATAGCCCAACGCGCCACAAATGACTGCAAAGGGAGTGCTTCTAAGGCAATCACTCGCTGTTTTGAGCTTTTGCTTGGTCGACAGCCAACAACAGACGAACGAGATGCATGTTCGAAACTCATTGACCATAATGATCTTTCAATGGTTTGTCGGGCTCTCATTAATTCAAATGAATTTGCATTTCTCCCCTAAGGTGGCTTGATGTCGAACCCAGAAAAACTATCGCTTCACGGGCGTCATTTATTGAACCGCCGTGAATTTCTTGGAACATCTGGTCTTTCGGCTGCAGGACTTGGACTGACTGCTCTGCTCTGTAAAGAGGGATTACTTGCAGAAACATCTACCGGCTTCAGTGGAAAAACACCTATTCGTCCAGATATTGACCCAAATAATCCCTACTTGCCACGTCCGCCACACTTCAAAACCTTAGCTCGACAAGTATTGGTCATTTATCTTCCTGGTGCTGTAAGTCACGTTGATACATTCGATTACAAACCAGCACTCTTCAAATTTCATGGACAGAAGCCACCTGGGTTACCGGCTGTCACATTTGAGGGCCCAAGTGGAAACATTGCCAAACCATTTTGGGACTTTAAGCCACGTGGTGAAACTGGCAAGATGGTGTCGGAGTTACTCCCCAATCTCGCTGAACAGGTCGATGATTTCTGCTTCCTGCATTCTCTGACAACCGATACGAGCGCTCACCCTCAGGGTGAAAACTTTATGAATACAGGATTTACGATGGAAGGTTTTCCATCATTCGGTGCATGGGTCACGTATGCACTTGGAACGGAGGATCAAGAACTTCCTGCGTTTGTCGCGATTAATGATCCACGCGGTTTGGCGCGGAGCGGAAAGAATAATTTTGGGAATGGTTTCCTGCCGGCTGCATTTCAAGGAACGGACTTCAATGCAAAGAATCCGCCAAATAATCTGAGACGACCTGAGAGTCTACGTCCTGAAGACGATAGAATGGCGCTTGATTTACTCAAGAGACTCAATGCTTCACACCTTGAAAAGTATCCGGGAGATGCCAACCTTGCAGGCCGTATTGCAAGCTATGAGTTAGCAGGACGGATGCAAACTTCCGTTCCTGATGTCATGGATCTCTCCGGTGAAACAGAGAAAACATTGACTGCTTATGGCGTCAATCAAGGGAGTGATCTTCGTCGCGAATATGCAAAAAATTGCATTCTTGCAAGACGTCTTGTTGAAAAAGGTGTTCGTGTTGTTCAACTTTTCAATGGCAGTGATCCATCCGGTGGTAATGGTATCACAAACTGGGACTCTCACTCTGACATACTGAAAACACATGCAATGCAGGCTGAGATCATGGATCAGCCTACGGCGGCTTTACTTGCTGACATGAAACAACGTGGTCTTCTTGATCACACGCTTGTGGTGTGGGCGACTGAGTTTGGACGGATGCCATTCCTGCAAGCGAATGGAACTGGGCGTGATCATAACCCAGGTGCCTTCACCTGTTTTCTTACGGGAGCAGGAGTAAAAAAAGGGCATAGCCATGGTCAGAGTGACGAATTTGGATTCAAAGCAGAAATCAATACGCAAACTGTCTACGACTTCAATGCCACACTTCTTCATTTAATGGGTCTCGATCACGAACGACTCACCTTTTACCATAATGGACTTGAACGTCGCCTTACAAACGTACATGGCCATGTCATCCATGACATCATCAACACATGAGGTTATCGGATTCTCTTCCTTTTCCAGATACATCATATGGATTCAAAAATGCAAAAGTATTTATTTTTCACGTGCACGCTTCTTGTGATCATCGCCGCCGATGCTGCCGCCTTTGCACAACCGCCGTCACGCCGTCCACGCCGTGGAAATAGAAATATGACAGTGCAGCCCTATCGTGGGATTTTTGCAGGTGGTGCGAAGCAGGAAGGCTTGTTCAACATTGCCTCTACCGGCGTCAGCACAAAGCCTATCGTTGAAGCAGCTCAGCTATTCCTTGATGGCCTTTCTGAAGAACAAAGAAGGCTTACTCTTTTTCCAATCGATGATAAGGAATGGCAACTCTGGGACAACCGACATTTTATGAAAAGACAAGGTGTCGGATTTAATGACATGTCAGATCAACAACGCACATTAGCCTTTGGTCTCCTCAAGGCCAGCCTGAGTGCAAAAGGCCTGAAGCAATCGCAAGACATCATGAAACTCAATGGCACCCTCGCCGAACTTGCGGAAAACTTTGATGAATATGGAGAATGGCTTTACTGGATCACAATCATGGGAACTCCTTCACTGACTGAACCATGGGGATGGCAAATTGATGGCCATCATCTTGTGATCAACTATTTTGTCTTGGGGGATCAGGTAGTGATGTCCCCTGTCTTTATCGGGAGTGAGCCAGTTCATGCAATAACAGGACGATTTCGAGGAACATCTGTAATGCAGCAGGAACAAAACAAAGGATTCGCACTTGTAGCGTCACTCACTGATGAACAGAAGAAAGAAGCTATCCTTTCAACGTCCAAGCTTGGAAATAATGCACTGGCACAGGCCTACCAAGATAATCTTGATCTCGACTATGCGGGCATACCAGCTGAAAGGCTGAATGAAAAACAAAAAACTTTCCTTCTTGATGTCATTGAGGAGTACATCGGCACTCTTCGAAAAGGCCATGCGAAGATAAAAATGGATGAAGTGAAAAAGCATCTTGATGAAACGTATTTTGCATGGATTGGTGACACCCAAAAGGATGGCGTTTTCTACTACCGAATTCACAGCCCCGTTCTTCTCATTGAGTTTGATCATCAACGTCGAGTAGCTCCGTTCCGATCTCAGGAGCCTTCTCGTGATCATATTCATGCTGTCATTCGTACACCAAATGGGAACGATTATGGCAAAGATCTTCTTCAGCAACATTATCAAACCCACCACAACCTGCAACCTCACAATGAGTAGGAAACAGATTCAATGTGAGTTCGATAGATGGTCTCTTCGGCGGGATTGAGCTTTTTACAGTCGTTGCATGCACTGCTAGCTTATGACTGCTTCTGATACCTCGACAACTCGTTCCTGTTGAAATTCACTGGGCACATCTTCTGCTGTCTCACCATACATTTCTTGCATGCATTGCACTGCTGACAAATACTCATTGAAATGTGGATCCATGATTCAACCCTCCTTGGTTGTTGCTTTACTTGAGACTCGTTGAACTATACGCACGTAGGCTGAATTTGGTTTTATCTTTACTCAGTTACCCAAATTACCCGGGAGTCGTTCTATGTCCCTAATTATCAATGCCTTGCTCATCGGGGGCGCAGGCGCCATTGGCACTTTACTTCGAGCAGGTTGCACCACTCTCTCTGTGTGGTGCCTAGGAACAGGCCTATGGGGCACATTTGTGGTGAATATTCTGGGTTCCTTTGCATTCGGCGGAATCGCGGCGCTCGCACGCGTCAATACCTTACCGACAGAATATGAACTTGTCTTACTTATTGGACTGCTAGGGGGATTTACAACATACTCAAGCTTTGCCTTTCAATCAGCTCAACTGGTCAGCGATGGACGAATAGGGTTTGCCTTATTGTATATGCTCTCAACGAATACACTGGGTGTCTTGGCCGTCTGGGCTGGTATACGTCTTGGATCATAGCAGCCTAACGTACTTCCCACGGTGAAAATGAGGCCCATACAGGGTTATGGTCAGAGACCCTTAATGCCGCATCAAGAGATAGTCCAAACGTACTTTGTAAATCGAGGACCCCCCACCTTCCCTGATATTCCCTCGTGGCAAGCTGGCTAAAAACAATATTGTCATATGTCTTGCTCCGACGAGTGTTTGTCGTTGTACCCGACACTGCCCATGTAATGTTTGGGATTGTCGCTATACGACCAAACTGTTTCGGTGCAGCATTCAAATCTCCCAAGAGAATGACATCATCCTCATCCGATCGTGCTTGCTGCATAGCAACAAATACATCCGCTAATGCATCGACTTCCTGTGGCACTTCGTCAGGATCAGTGTGGATATCAACTAACCAAAATGAAAATGCTGCTTCCGGTGGACTCGCACGTGTTCGAAATCGTGCAAACATCGGTGGACGATGAAGTAAATCCTTTGGGTTCGGAGCTGTCCCAAGTGTCGTAGAATCCACCTCAACACGAGTAGTATCATAAACGAATGTATATTGTTCTTTACTTGATGTACGTCCAAGCCTTGGTCCAATGACCCAATGATATTGACTGCCGTCTGCATTCACTGCTTGCACAAATGTTGGCACAATAGAGTCTGATTTTGCTCGAACTTCTTGAATGGCAACGATATCAAACATGCGTACAACTTGCGTCAATACATTGACGACATCTGGTTTTCCAAGTTTTGATTCACCAAAAACTTGAATATTAAAACTACATATGAGAACAGCGTCAGTCGGCTTACCATGCAGGGTCGTCTGATTTTGAACGGGTACAGCGAGTGGAGTGCCTGAGCCTAACCGTGATGCTACAGGTGCGTTCTGTGCAGGAAGTGGTTGATGTGGCTGAACTGGTATAGAAGATGATGCCCCAACCCACTGCGACACTGTACCGCTCCATCCACTGCGCACCTGTACAGGAGATGGTGCTTGCTGCATGGAATTATTTTGAATCCCAGGTGGCGCTGCATGCGAACTGTTCACTGCCATTGAAACAACTGCCGTCACAATGGGACCAATGACTGGCAGCTTGGGGTTGACCCATCCTGACACACCGGTCCCTCCGATGATCGAAACAATGGTTGTGAGCGCAAGCCACATCGACTTAAGGGATGATGATGATCTTCTTTTCTTGGATTTTTTTTTCTTCGACACTCCTACCTCCCGTGCCTGATATATCGGCAGGGAAGCGGGCCGTTACCCAGAAGTTAGTATTCTTACTTCAGACTCAAGATGACCCGTCGAGCCATATCAGATAGCCGTGGATCGTCATGACCAGCAACCTTTTCCAAAACATCCTGAACTACCTCAAGAGGTGGTCTTATTTTGCAAAGAGCCCATAACGCCCGCTGACGAACAGCGAGATCTTTTTTGGAATCAATGCTTGCTATGAGATCTGGAACTGCATTCATTGCATTTTCTCTACACCTCCCGAGCAACGTAATTACCCAGTACTCCACAAGCGGATCTGTATCACCAATCATCAAGGTAAGGTGTGGAATAGATGCCGTGGACGGCGGTCCAATATCTTCCAGCGCTGCCACAGCCCATTCACGTACATCGCTATTCTTATCGGCACACGCTTCCACCAATGCAATAGTTGCTGGCAAGGCATCAGCGCCTAAATGGCATATCGACTCTGCGGCTGATGCACGAATCGATGAGTCGTTCGAATGTAGTTGTGAAATGAGACTTGAAAGGTCATCCAACATGATCTCACATGTGGTTGTATCCACCCTGTGCCTGTAAACGTGGAGTTCTGGTTGGATGCGTTTCAAGATACTCAATGGCCTGCTGCATATCCTGCATAAGGATATCAGCCATTTCCCGATTGAAATCTCGCTTCACAAGAATTCGTTGAAATCCTTGTTGTGCAAGCTCTCCGGTAAATGGATAGGCGGGTACTTGCCATCCTCGCATGCGTAAACGGTCAGCAAGATCGTAGAGTGTATATGGTTTGTTTGCATCAGCAGCAAGCGTCCACACAACAGTCGGAATGCCATGTTTTGGATTTCCATCATGAATAATTTCAAACCCATCAATTGCAGAGATTTTTTTTGCACACCACTGAGCGACAGCGTGTGCCTCGTTGTGAATAGTTGAATAACCAATTCGGCCAAGTCGCACATAATTAAAATACTGTGCAATCACTTGCCCTGCTGGTCGAGAAAAGTTGATTTGAAATGTCGGCATATCCCCACCCAAATAACTCACATGGAAAACCAAGTCATCTGGGAGATCCTGAGGCTCCCTCCAGAGCACCCACCCAACTCCAAGAGGGGCCAGTCCAAACTTATGGCCAGACGCATTAATCGACTTGACTCGGGGAAGACGAAAATCCCAAAGCTCATGTTCCGGATCAGTGAATGGAGCAACAAATCCACCACTTGCTGCATCAACATGGATTGGTACATCCAACCCGGTTCGCTTCTGCAGGTCATCGAGGGCAGTTGCAATGCCAGCAACGTCCTCATAAAGTCCGTGATATGTCACACCAAGTGTCGGTACAACAAAAATAGTATTCTCATCAACCTGTGCTAGCACATCATCGGGCTCCATACAGAGACGACCTTGCTTCATCTCTACTTCCCGCATTTCAATATCCCAATAACGGGCAAACTTTTTCCAGCAAATTTGAACGCTTCCACACACCATATTGGGACGATCTGTTGGCTTCCCTGCTGTTTTCTGACGATCTCGCCACCTCCACTTGGCTGCCATCCCGCCCAACATTGCAGCTTCACTTGAGCCTACTGTTGAGCAGCCAACTGGCTGTCCTGGTGCATTCCATAGATCCGAGAGGATAGCGACACATCGCTGCTCAATCTCTGCCGTCTGAGGATACTCATCCTTATCAATAAGATTTTTATCAATCGCCAGATCCATCAACTTATGAACCTGAGGGCTTTCCCATGTCTGACAAAACGTTGCAAGATTCTGTTTACTGTTCCCATCGAGCAACAGTTCTTCAGTCAGTACATCGCAAACGGTATCTGCGTTTGCGGCACCTTCAGGAAAAACATTTCGCGGAAGACCAGATGCAAGCAAACCATCAATCCACAACGGTACAGATGCTTGCTTATCGGATACTTTATTACGTTCATTAGACATATATGCTCTCCTCGCCTCAGTCTCCATCATTAATCAAAAAATTCTTGAACTGCCACACATCTTCTAGATCTTGTTGTGGAGCATTGTAGCCCTTGAATGCATTTTCGTAATACCTAAGTGGTGTCCAATCACTTGAAATAGAAATAAAATTACCAAGATATGGTCGAGCGACTCTGAGAATGGCATCATGTGGTATATCATCCGGTACGAGAAAACCTCTTGTTGGATTCTCAATCATCCACATGGCAACAGCAACAACTGATATCGCAACTTGCATCGTTGTAGCATTTTGGCCAGGAACAAGCCGACGAGATTCCTCAATGGATAAGTCTGATCCACACCACCAACTTTTGAGTGGGTGACCCATAATTAAAGCGCCCAAAACATCAGAACCACTTGTAATCTCATCGTATAAAATTCGCTCGCGAGGTTGAATTTTATAATTACGAGACCTTAACTCCCATAGACTTGCTATGGCTGAATCGCTTGGACAATAGGCGTAGCAGACTGTTGGCCTATACGTAGCTTTTCCATCTTTCCAAACAGTCAGGTGATCTGTAATCGTAAATGCCTCACCGTGTCGAACAACCATTCCAACAATTGTGTGATGTGGCACCCAACTATGTATGCAGGTATTAATGCCCATCCGTGCCAGGCAAATTTGTCCTCCTGGTCCTTGTTGATGATCGTAGGCAAATGCCGGCATCTCTTTTTCGTGCGTTCCCCAACCCAACTCCGCTGTCATTGTGCCTTCTTCACGAAAGCCTTCCACGCTCCAAGTATTCACAAACTCATCGACTTCTTTGGGCACCGCTGTGATTTGCGTGTCTCGTTCACTGCAATGAATGACCTTTACTCCTAAGGCTTGTGAAAGATTGTGAAAGGCATTCTTTCTTTTATATTCTGAAATATATTCAGCCTGCTGGCCGATGAAATGCTTTTCAATAAGACACGCGTCTGCTATATCAAGAAGGCCTTGCTTTGTGAAGTGACTTATCAGTCCTGGGTTTGCTCCATGTTCAACCACAGTTGTCGGTCCTACTTCTTTCCAACGGTCACGAATCTGTCTCAACTCCATGTGACGAGAGTACAATGTTAGTTCTGTCGGATGCGTACCGATTGGAAAATCATATGGATCCCATAATTCAACAGCTGTATTGATATACATCACACCTTTGTGATGACACCAATCAATCACTTCGCCAGAGTGAATATTCCACGCTAAGTCAATCAGCAAATCCCCCGGCGACAGCAATAGACCTAAGATCCGCTCAATACTCTCTCGCGTAATGCGATCTTTAATCAGATGAACGCCGCGAGCGAGCCATGGCTGAAGTTGTGGCTCCGCAGGATTAAAATCTACGATGGTGACTCGATCTGGAGCAATCGCGATGTGCTCAAACAGAATAGGAAGCGTACAGCGAGCAACAGAACCAAATCCAATGAAAACAATACGTTGAGGAAATGCAAGCATTTTGTCTGCGAACTTGAGCTAATAAGTTGTACGTGATACTGAGTGATCAAAAACCATCTGGAAGAATATGTTTTGCCAACAATACAGGAGTTTCATAAATACGGACAATTGCACTGTCATAGCACACATATGAGCAGTCCCAGTCCGACATGACCGTTTGAGTTCAAGTGAATCAGACTTTCGCAGAATTGGTCAGGGAACAAACTGACACTCAACTCACTTAAGTAGACTAAGAATATTATCAAACTACTGGATGTCCTGCCAAAGACGTGCGAGCGTCGAGCCTAAAACTGCAAGACTGCGTCGCACCCAGCATAGAACTGACCATATTGATCACCGCCTATGTTAATTCCTTGACCCAGGGGCTTCCCGTATGGCAAAGGCGTTGTTGACGAGTTTGGAGAAAACCAGTCATATCGTATCTCGGGGCGAATAAGCCAATTGTTATTTGGATACCAATTCAGACCAAGCGTCAATTCCCAAAACGTACCTGCAAAACCTTCAGTCCAATAGCCAGGATTACCAAGTTCACTTTCATTTCTAAGAGGTGCCGACACGATGTATCCATTGTTGTCACGAAAGTACTCTAAGCGTACAGCTCCTTGCCACTTTGGGGTAAATTCCCAGAAAAGATAGTTCACAAAAGAATACCACTGAGCGGTACCTGATTGTTGGCCAGCATTTCCTGCGTTAACATTTGCATTAAATTGCCACGCATTGTCGTTTTGGAACACCCACGTTAGACGACTACTAAGCCGATTCGTGTACACAGTACTAATAAGTGATCGATTACCGACCAACGAACCATCTGCCGGGTTTCGGCTAATAGTGGTTACTTCATTTCCAATTGTTGTTGTAATAGCTAGATTTTGACGTTTGTCACTACTTTCAAACTCAATACCACCAAGGTAACTGGCCGTACTGCCTGCTCCCGGATACCCTTTATTGATAATTGCGAAATCATTTGTCATTGGCTGATTGTCAAAAAAATTATTCCAGCCTGTCGTCACACCACTCAAAAAAGTGACTTGTTCATTGGGTTGCCAGGAACCAAGAAATCCAGTGAATGTAAAAGGAGAAAACTGCATTGAAAGACAGTGTGTATAGAAGAAGTTGCCTGGCGCTGGCACCTGCTCAAAACCAAGAATGCTATAGAAGTGACCGAATCTCAAAGTTATTCCCTCATAGGCAACATCTGCATATACCTGCGGTAATGCGAAACCATAGTCCTTAGAAAATCCCCATGAGGCAATATTCTCAATGCCCAACGGTTGTAGAGGGTATGCATCAAGACCAAGAGCGGTTGTGTAGAAATAGTCTGTACCAAAAAGCAAATCAACTCTTCCGCCGAAATCAATTCCCTTTGTGCCATCTGTTTCACGTTCCAGTACCATGTACAGTTGATTCAGTTGCCCCTGCCAACTGCGGTCAGCCATTGTCAATGGTCCATTGAATGGGGAGCCCCAATTATTTGCTCCTAGTCCATACTGTATCCATCCATACAAATATATTTCGCGGTCTTCGAGCCTTGGGAGATGCAGACGCCGATCTGGGCCACTTCCGTAGTCAATTCGTTCCCACGCTTCACGAACTTCTTCTGGCTCAACATCTGACTGTGCGGGAGGCTGAGCGATTGCACACTCTGCAAGGAAGTTAAGCAAACAGACCAACAGTATGCTGATCACACATAGATAATGGCGATACATGCCGAAAGAATCGTTACAACTTGCCAACAGCCATGACCACCTGCCATAGACAGGCCTAAAACTTGTGCATTCTTCCAGAATTCTCACACGTTCCCCTTCTCCATGACACAGAGATAGCGTGTGAAAAACACCGCTTGCTTAAGACGTCATTCTGTGAAATCCGTTTCATATTCAGCCAAAAAACTCATTATTTGATCTTCTGAAACGTAACCATATGCTTTAATTTGTGTAGCTTGTCTAAAATACCTCTTTTGTTTTGCCAAAATGATGAAGATGCACCGCATCACCCAAGTACCACTTTTCAACATTTTGCTTTTTGTTGTCGCTACTGTCGTGACAATTTCCGAGTTCTGTTTTGGGAACGATCCTCGACCTTCGTCGGATACTCCTTTTCGTGTTGAGCCTCAGCCTCACATGTCACGTCGGGCAAAGAGAAAAGCACGTCGAAGGGGAACCTATCAAGCGTTCGAAACTTTTGACAATCAAAGTGATTCCTTGATCACATCTCAATCACCGGATGTGCATAAAGACCAGCCCTATCGTGATGATTGTTTGCCATGTCAACATTTTGATATTTACCTTCCTCAAGGATGCCATAGTGAACTTCCACTTGTCATCTGGATTCATGGTACGACGTGGCGCAATGGTACAAGAGATGACTGCCCAATAACGTGGTTGACCAATGAGGGTTATGCTGTTGCAAGTATTGGTTATCGACTTTCTTCCGAGGCAACATTTCCTGCTCAGGTTCACGACTGCTTATCTGCCATTGCCATACTTAAAGAAAAAGCAGAAGTATGGGGTATTGATCCAGAAAAAATATGCCTTGCAGGGGCTTCGGCAGGCGGCCATCTGGCAGCTCTATCAGGCTTGTGGAATGAGTCGATAGCCAATGGTTACCTCCCTCATGTAGCGAGTATTGGCATATTTGGCTCCCCAACTCACCTGACGACTCTTGGACCAGAACATGATCGCTCCACCTCACCGGCAAGCTTACTTATTGGAGGACCACTCCCAGAATTTCGAGAAGCGGCCCAGCGAGCGAGTCCACTTGTACATGTTAATTCTGACGCTCCACCAATACTGATCGTTCACGGTAAAGCTGATGAAAAAGTACCACCTGAGCAGAGTAAACACTTTCATTCAGCATTAGAGGCAGCTGGAATAGAAAGTTATCTCGTGTTTGTTGATGCCGCACATGAACTGCCTCTAACCCGTTCAGATCAAGCTGGTCGAGCATTTCTGTCTTTTCTCAAGCAGACGCTTGATCCCGCTATGAATGAGCGGTAGCAACAAATGCAGTTGACCCAAGCCGCATAACCCGTCTTTTTTCCCGTGCTTGTGCAGGCCTTCATCCTTGACTGCCGATTCCTATGTCAGTCGGTTGTGCTCAGACACATCATATTCCTGTCAATTGCCTCATTTTGGAGTTTTGCTTACACCATGCCGCGCATCCGCCGTACAACACAATCATCAGCTGTTCAAACCCCTTTTGAGACCTATCTCCGCGATATTAATGAGGTTTCTTTACTAACTGCTGATCAAGAAAAAGAACTGGCTGAAGCAATTGCTCGTGGTGATGCAGCAGCGCGTGATCATATGGTTCGGGCCAATCTTAGACTTGTTGTCAGTATTGCGAGGGGTTATGCCAATAGAGGCCTACCACTTCCTGACCTTATAGAAGAAGGGAATCTTGGACTTTTGCGTGCCGTTGAAGGTTTTGATCCGAAGGTTGGAACGCGCTTTAGTACCTATGCAAGTTATTGGATCAAGCAATCCATCAAGCGAGCCCTGATCAATAATGGCAAAACGATTCGAATACCTGCGTATATGGTTGAATTACTTTCAAAATGGCGGCGGGCCACAGCCCGACTTTCAGATACCCTGGGCCGAAACCCAACACACGAGGAAATTGCTCGTATGCTTGGCCTAGCAAGAAAAAAGTTATCGATCATAAAAAAGGCCATCACCGTACATAATGCAACACCACAAACAGATCAGGATGATGGCTGGTCACTCAGTGATATTGTCCGTGATGAAAATGCAAAATGTCCCGCTGAAGTGTTACTTGATCACGATACGCTTAAGCATGTACTGAAACGGGTTGATGAGCTCGACACTCGAGCTTCGACAATTATCAAACTACGTTTTGGCCTTGAGGGTGGAGAACCCATGACACTCAAAGAAATTGGTGCTGTACTAGGACTCACACGTGAACGCGTACGTCAAATTGAATCAGAAACGCTTTCGAATCTTGCACTTGAAATTGACGGTGCTCCTCAGGCCACGATCCAGTTGCGGCGAGGGGCCTGACCCCTTAGGCTCGTACTATGAATCTTTCCGAACACATTCGTCCTATTCCTGACTTTCCCAAGCCAGGTATTCTCTTTCGAGATATCACTCCGCTTCTCGCACATCCAGAAGCCCTCAAAGAAGCTATTCAGCAGATTGCAGCTCCCTGGCAAGGTGTCGATATCCATGCAGTAGCAGCTGTTGAAGCACGTGGTTTTCTTTTTGCAACTCCGTTGGCAATCGCTTTAGGGGTCGGTGTGATTCCTGTTCGTAAACCCGGCAAACTGCCAGCTGACACAATTTCCTATGATTATGAACTTGAATATGGACACGATACCCTCGAAATGCACCGCGGTATACTCGCACAAGGATCAAATGTTCTCATCGTTGATGATGTATTGGCAACTGGCGGGACAGCGCAAGCTTGTATCAAGTTAGTAGAGTCAGCCGGGGCACGTGTTGCAGGAGCAGCCTTCTTAGTCGAACTTGATGCTCTTGGCGGCCGTGAACTTCTTGTACCACACCGCGTTGAATCAGTAGTACGATACTGATATGTCACGAGTACTTGTAGCAATGTCTGGTGGTGTGGATTCCAGTGTAGCAGCGTCAATGCTGGTTGAGGCAGGGTATGACTGTATAGGTGTCTTTATGCGACACGGTCAACCAGTACTCCCACCGCCGACAGGTTCGGATGGATTACCTATTGTTTCTTCGCCTCGATCAGGACATCAGGGTTGTTGTTCTGCCGCCGATGCACTTGATGCCCGAAGGGTCGCCGACCGGCTGGACATTCCACTGTATTCACTTGATCTCACAGATGATTTTGAACATATCATCGATTATTTTACCAGTGAATATGGACACGGCCGCACTCCCAATCCATGTGTTCGATGTAACTCGTGGCTCAAATTTGGTCGACTCTTTGACTATGCAGATGCGGTTGGAGCGAGTCATATTGCAACCGGCCACTACGCACGATTAACACCAACTTCATCCGGTCCTGTGCTTCGTCGAGGTTTAGATTGCGATCGAGATCAATCGTATGTCCTTTTTGATATCAACCATGAGCGTCTTGCACGAATGCTTCTCCCAGTTGGAGATCTCTCGAAACAGGAAGTTCGGAAGCGAGCAAGCTCTTTGGGACTTATAACAGCAGATAAACCAGACAGCCAAGAAATATGCTTTGTTGCTCCCGGAGAGCATGCCAGATTAGTTGCCTCACGATTAGGCGGGTCACGCGCTGGTGACATCGTAACCATCGATGGTGAGAAACTTGGGCAACATGATGGCATTGAAAAATTTACTGTTGGACAACGACATGGGTTAGGTATTGCTACAGGAAAGCCATTGTATGTCGTTCGCATTGAGGCAGCATCATGCAGAATCGTGGTCGGAGATCGCGAAAGAGTCCCTGAACACCATCTAGAGGCTACTGAAGCAACCTGGATTGGAACGCCGCCAAGGACCCCATTTTCCTGTCAGGTACAATGTCGTGCACAGCGATCAGCGGCTCCTGCGCGCGTGACCCCATGTGCGGATGGACGGTTTTTTGCGACATTTACGGATTACCCGGATATATCACCAGGTCCTATTTCTCCGGGGCAACCGGCTGTTTGCTATGACGGCGATAAACTGCTGGGTGGCGGCTGGATTGTCGCCTGATCACGAACTAGGCTTGCAGTGTCAGTGGATGAAGCACCCCTAGAGGAAATTCGATGGACATTCCCGCACCTGTTTTTGTAATCATGACTGTGATTCTGGGCCTCGCTGCCCTGACCATGCTTCTCCTTCTTTTTAATTACGGTCAACTTTGGTTCCAAGCCTACTGGTCTAAGGCCGCTGTGACCTTTATGGAGCTGGTCGGAATGACGTTACGAAAGGTCAATGCCCGTACCATTGTCCAGGCAAAAATAATGGCGACTCAGGCTGGTCTTGGGAGAGATATTCCGTGCCGAAGACTTGAAGCGCATTATCTTGCCGGAGGAGATGTACCTCGTGTTATTCGTGCACTCATCGCTGCTCATCGTGCTGACTTAGATCTTGATTTTGATCGAACGTGTGCAATTGATCTAGCAGGCCGTGATGTTCTTGATGCTGTCCAGACAAGTGTCAATCCGAAGGTGATCGACTGTCCTGATGCTGCCAGTGGCAAATCGACCTTATCAGCCGTTGCAAAAAATGGTGTCGAGTTGCGAATTCGTGCACGGGTTACTGTTCGAACCAATCTTCAGCAACTGATTGGTGGGGCAACAGAGGAAACGATCATTGCTCGAGTTGGTGAGGGTATTATCACGTCAATTGGATCTGCTCAAAGCCATTTTGAGGTCATGGAACATCCAGATACTATCTCCAAGGCTGTACTGGAACGAGGGCTTGATGCCCAAACAGCATTCCAAATTGTTTCGATTGATATTGCTGATATCGAAGTAGGTGAAAACATAGGTGCTCGACTTCAGGCAGATCAAGCTGAGGCCGATACAAGGGTAGCACAAGCAAAAGCAGAAGAACGTCGAAGTGTTGCGATTGCGAGAGAGCAGGAAATGAAGGCTGAGACCGCTGACAATCGTGCCCAACTCCTGCGGGCCGAGGCATTGGTTCCAAAAAGCATTGGAGATGCTTTCCGTGCTGGTCATGTGACCGTGAACGGGAAGAGCTAATCTTTTCACAAACCCCCTCTTTCCGCAGTTTGCCATCATAAATGGCATAATCCGACTCATCCGGGAAATTCAGCCAAACTTTACGGCCATTTTCTGCCGATATTAAGTGCTGTGAGAGTAGTGCCCGTCATGAAGACGGCCAAACTGATTTGGCCCACTGCTTTCTACAGACATTCGTTGGCAAGGGAGTGTGCCATATGGCTATTCGAAAACTCAGAATCTACACAGGTCCGGAAACTCTTGCACCAGCCACCTCGGTGCTTCATGAATCAACTGATTCGAATCGAGTGCGTGTAACACTCGGTGACATTCTTCCTCTGCTCGTTGATGCTGCAGAAAGTGACCGAACCTGGTTGAGCGACTTTGAAGAAGATGAAATTAGTATCACTTCAGATCTTCATGATGTATTGCAAGCCTACAGGAGCTTTAGAAAACCCGTCGCCTAATGCAGGTGCACATTCGAAACGACTCCTTTTGGAAAACAATCGCTTCATCCTTTTGAGATAAAGCCGAACGACTTTTCACATCGTATTATTTATCCATCCTTTGGGTTGGCTGGTGTTGGCAACAGTAGTTGCCAAAACTCGAGATCAAGCCATTTCCCAAACTTAAAGCCTGCTTCACGAACGGTGCCACAGCAGTGAAATCCTAGTGAGCTATGAAGCGCAACACTCGCTACGTTTGTTGCATCAATACCCGCAATCAGCGAATGCCGTTCATGTTGCTTTGCAGCATCTATCAAAGCTTCCAAGAGTTGTCTGCCAATGCCCTCGCCGCGAAATTGCTCATCGACATAAACAGAGTGCTCTACTGCATATTTATATGCAGCACGAGGCCGAAATTCTCCCCACGTTGCAAATCCGGCGAGAACGCCAGGCTCCCATTCAATACCAATAACAGGAATATTATTGTTCTGCTTTGATGACAACCATGCCTGCATGATTTTCTCATCTCTTGGTACATATTCGTACAAAGCCGTTGAGTGCAAGATTGCATCATTAAATATCTTCTGAATCGCTGGCAATTGGCTCGCCGAGCATTGCAGAATAGGACGAATTGGAGGCGTTGGCTTTTTGCGGTGCATCACCGCAATTCTACCCCCCTTTTTGCGTCACTGCGTCAGGGCGATGTGTGATCAATGAAACCCCCACTAATACGAGGAAACCGAGGGGTATTGTCACAAGACCCGGCTGGCTAAATGGCATGGGAGACAAGTCTCGTGAAAGACCATACACCTTCTCAAAGGTATCCGCTGAAAGCAAAATCCAACCAAGGGATGACACCATTCCGACAGTGACGGATGCAATGATTCCTTGTTTAGTCGTTCTTGGCCAAAACAATAGCATCACCAGAGCAGGCAGATTCGCACTGGCAGCTATGTTAAATGCCCAGCCCACAAGGAAACTGACATTAAACTGCTTAAAGAGAATACCAAGTGCCATTGCAATGACACCTAAAGCGACCGCTGATAGTTTACCGCAGCGAACTTTCTCTGAATCACTCATCTGTACGCCAAACACATTCTCCACAAGGTCGTGCGCAACAGCCCCACTGCCCGCCATGATAAGACCACTGACCGTGCCTAGGACGGTCGTGAAAGCAATGGCTGAAATAATTGCAAAGAGTGTGGTACTGAATGACTTTGCAAGAAGTGGAGCTGCCATGTTCGTATCAGTGGGATCTAAACCACCGCTCGTCATAGCACCAAGCCCCAAATAGAGTGTGAGCACATAGAACACACCAATTGCTGCTATACCAACAACTGTACTCTTGCGTGCGGCCGCACCGTCCTTGACTGTATAGTAGCGAATGAGGATATGTGGCAGTGATGCAGTACCACAAAAAAGAGCAAGCATAAGACTTGCAAAATCCAGTCGACCAGTTAGTGTACCGCTTGACAGACCTTTAAAGTATCCACCGGGCTTCAAAAGATCTGCTCCTTTTCGTTCAACAGGTGAATACCTAATATGTGTTCCTTCTTCATCTGTGTACCGCTTAGCAGACCATGTAATAACCGTGGAGTCTTCGAGTGCTGCGAGATATTCAAGTGGTCTTAATGGACCGGTCGATCTCTTGCCCTCATAGCGATCAGGCAGTCTCAAAATTGTGCCAACTGGGCGAAGGTCATGAGAACCCTTTGCTTGTGGCTTCCCGTCAACAAGCACAGTTCCATCGGGACGGAGTGTCTTGACTTGCGGTGTTCTATCTTCCAAACCAGGACGTCCAGCGTTTACCTCTAATCCCCGATACAGAATGAGAACCGTGAGAATGCCACAGAAAAACACAAGAAGTGATCCTTTTATGAATTGAACCCACGTGGTCGATACCATGCCGGCTGTAACAACAATCAAGGTCACGGCAATGCCGACCAAAATGACTCCGACCGACTGAGGCAGACCCAGTAACGGTGTAATGAGTGAACCGGCACCAACCATCTGTGGAATAAGATAGAAAACACTCACGACAAGCGTAGAAATTGCAACAGCCATCTTGATTCCACGGCTGTTGAATTTTGCATCAAGTGCATCGGCGAACGTAAACCGCCCAAGTGCCTTAATAGGCTCAGCAATCACAAACAGAGCAACAATCCAGCCAGCTAGAAAACCGATAGAGTAGAGAAATCCATCGTAACCTGCGAAAGCAATCATTCCACAGATTCCTAAAAAAGAAGCTGCGGAGAGATAGTCGCCGGCAAATGCGATTCCATTCACAAACCAATGCACTTGCCCATGCGCAGCATAATAAGCTTGTGATGATTGCTTTTTTCGACCCAGCCAAAAAGATAAGCCAATAACACCTATTACAAATGCTGCAAAAATAAATACTGCAAGTGGCGATGTGACATGAAGCATGTTATGCGTATTCCTATGACTTGGTCGCTCGTGCCACCATGTAAACGAAAGCCAGTACACAGGCTGCTGCTATGAGACCCATGCCCGAAGCAATTGCTAAATTCACTCCTCCAAATGGACGCCATGACAATAAGTCAGGGCGACCAAGAACAAGCCCCATGAACCCACCATACATGAGCACATATACAATGAAGAGTGACAACCCTAACCGACTCTTTGTACCATCGTTATTCTCAGACATCTGTTATATCTCCCGTGACCGTGGAAGATTGTAGCAGCCCAACCAAGCTCATGCATAAGAAATGATGTGAACTTGTTTCTGACTCCATGTACTATCCACCAAATAAATCGAGTTTCTATTGAGCCGGAGCCAAACGCCTTTTTATCTCGAAATAACAGTACTCAACACATTATTCTTTTATCTGGTCAGAAAACCGATAGGGATCATGGAGCCTCTCCATTTCACTGAGAAGTAATGCCTCCATGTCCTCTCGCCTGTCTGCATACAAACCATCATCTGCCAAGTTTTTTTGAGATGGCTGTGGCACTCCAGGAAGTACCTGGCTCACGGATGCAATATGGTGATCATCAATAAACTCATGAGGGTTATCCTTAAGATTGAATAACTGTGTATGCAATCCTCCAGAGGGTGATTCGTACTTGATCAACTTCCAATCCCCCTTTCGTACACTTCGCATTCCAGGTTTTTGGCCACCACAATACACGCCATACAATACATCGCGTATGACCTTCTGGTGCCCTTGGAGAACAGGCAAAAAACTTTTGCCTTCGTTTGAAGAAGGAGACTGAATACCGCAGATATCACAGAGTGTGGCCAACGTATCAGTAAGATATGTATTCCCTATGGCACGACTACCTGGAATAACACCAGGACCTTTTACAATCAGCGGCACACGCCACGTATGCTCATACAGATTTTGCTTGCCCTGCAGGCCATGACGACCGATCGCCATCCCGTGGTCAGCCGTATAAAAAATCCAGGTGTTCTCGAGTTCGCCCATCTCCGAGAGCCTGTCAAGTACACGTCCAATTTGTGCATCAATGTTTTCGCTGCATGCGAATTCTCTCCCAATTTCATTACGAATGGTTTGTTCGTCACGGTTTTTCCATACGCCACTCACACTCACCTCATCCCGAACGTCCATGTGTCCATGATCGAATGGATGCATGGGTAACCAATTCGGTGGGAGTGGGGGATGTTTTTTATTTTTTTCTGGAATCGCATGCTTCTCACGGTGATTCGTTGCGCCGTAGTGTGAAAGATATTCTGGTGTGCCATCTCGTGTGTCGTGCGGATGAGAAAAACCAAAATAAATCATAAATGGATCTGTATCCCGTGTGTTTTGCCTGGTTTCAAGAAACTGTAGCACTTGCTCTGCATGCCACGCGCTCCCGGTGTCATCTGTTCCGCCACGCTTTGTGGCATCTTGGCAGACCGTAAATAGAGCGTTTGCATCACGATAACTATTCCCTCGCTTACATGTACGCATCGTGTCATAGCCTGCCCGATTGAAGACCGATGGAAGCGTATGCTGAGCAATATCAGGTGGACATATCCTCCGGAAAGTATCTGTTCGAACCGTGTCAGCTTTTTCGATTTTTGATTGTTTTGGACCTATCGGTAAATGCCACACCGTTCGCCCACACATCACCATATGTCGACTTGGCGTACAGACTGCTCCGGAAAAGGAACCCATGTGATACGCCGCATCAAAAACCATTCCCTCGTTTGCGAGTCGGTTAATGACTGGTGTTACGAGTGTCGACTTCGGATTATAAAAATGAAAGTCAAATGGTGATTGATCATCAACAATGATAAAGAGAATATTTGGTCGCTTTGTTGAAGCACGTGCTGAGCCATGCAGGGTTGCTGCTACCATCAAGAATCCGAAGGTCAAAAAGAGTCCAATGACCTTCGGCGGATAGAAAAAACTATTCTTATTGTCGTATGACATGCCGCACACTCCATTTATCAGTTCAAAAAGCAATCACTGACACACTATTTTTATTACGAAAAAATGAACTTTGCTTCAGAAGGAGCAAACGTATGCCGCAGGGTTAGAGTTTTGGCCCTTCCACGCTCCGACAATATTTTCACTCCTCACGCTATTCCCCCAAGATACAAGAGCATATCTCAATCAAAAATCATACAACAGGAGGATCGATCTGACAGAACGCCTTGACCGCGAACACATGCTGATCAATGAGTCATCCGCATCGTTGCTTGTGACAATACCTACTGTGTTTTTATCCTGCATCGCATACAACCTCAAATACAATCATTCTCTCTAGACACACAAGTTGCTAGGGTTGTTTCTGTTTTTGTTGTTTTCTTGTTTTTTGATTCACACGTTCAGGCAGTGGGATTGCTTCATCTTTGGGAAGTTGTTGCTGAAGGCTTGTTTTGATGTTCACATATTCTGGACGATCTGCAAGATTTTCATATTCCAGTGGATCGTTCTGTTCATCGTAAAGTTCTTCTCCTCCATTTGCGTAGCGTATATACCGCCAACGTTCTGTGCGAATCGCATGATGTCCACGACCATGTGTCGTTATAGCTGATGCATCCCATGCTGCATCGACGTTACTTAATAGAGGTTTCAGGCTTTGTCCTTCGAGATGAGCTGGAAAGGGTATATCAACAAGATCAAGGATGGTGGGATAGATTGAGAGGTAGTCCACAGGACGTTTACAAACAGTTCCGGCAGATGTAAGGCCCGGCACGCGCCAGACCAATACCGTCCGCGTTGGTTCTTCCCAAAGAGCAAACTTTCGCCAATGTGACTTCTCACCGAGGCTCCACCCATGATCGGACCAAAGGACAACAAGTGTATCATCTCTCTGTCCTGATTGTTCGAGACCCTCGAGCATGCGGCCGACTTGATAATCACAAAAAGCACATGTCGCTAAATACGCCTGCACAGCCTCCTTCCAACGACCACTTTTGAGGATATCTGCATGGTCACCATTCGCTTTAGCCATCTTGAGCCCAGCGTTTGGAATATCATCTAGATCATCAGCTTTCCACGGCGGAAGTTGAATGGATTCAAGTGGAAACAAGTCAAACCACTTTTTTGGCACGCTGAAAGGCATATGAGGCTTCACAAGACCGCATGCAATAAAAAATGGCTGCTCCCTTTTCTGTTGAAGCTTTTCAATACACCAATTCACCACCTGATGATCTGGCATATCTTCATCACGACCATCAAGTGGATAAAATCGAATGCCTCCTACTCCATCATTTTTTGCCTCTGGATGCCGTGCTGGAGAAGCAATGCGCCCATCAAAGTACTCATCCCAGAATCCTCCACGTTCTTGACCGTGATAGATTTTGCCAGCACCATAGACACGATACCCGTGTTTCCCGAGGCACGAATTCAATAACTTGTCTTCTGAAATACCGACATGCCAGTTATGTGGATTGAGGTAACATCCTGTTGTACTTGGACGCATCCCCGATAGAAGCGATGCACGAGAAGGATTGCATGCTGGGGCTGTACAGTATGCATTCGTAAATGTCACACCGGATGCAGCCAATCGATCAATATTGGGTGTTTTCGCCTGAGGGTGTCGACCAAGATGACCAACCCAATGATTCAGGTCATCAATCGCAATAAAAAGGATATTTTTGGGGTGTGCTGCATGAACCATTCGCTCATATCCACACATTCCTCCAATCACAAGAGCGATTGCAGCTATCCTGACACACCACTGGTTTATCATGTGTTTCCTTTCTGAGCACCACAAAAACGACTGTCTACCCGAAACTCTTTTGCCTCGTGTACGCATATGACAACCATTCGTCACGTCATACATACCTACCATCAGATTTGGTTTTGATCACCGGTGCAAGAGACATTTCAAGAACTCTTTTCTACTTCCAAGCGTCTGTATGGATTTATAATATGTGTATGGCATCGTGTGTCCTCATGATCAACGAGGGTGACTACTACTAGCTTGTTGAATAAAAAGATTTTTTACTTTGCACTCGACGACTGAAGCGAAAGCCGATCTGGCTCTCGCAGACCATTTCCTTTTTGGTCTTTGAGTTTATCGCCAAGATCAGTCCGTGCTTGTTGAGCTATCTGTTCAAGACGCTTTACGATATCCGGATGGTCTTTTGATATATCCTGAGTTTCACCCGGATCTTTTTTCAGGTCAAAAAGGACCTTTTTGATTTTTTCTTGGGTGTATCGACCAGGAATTCCATCCTTGCCTACAACCTGTCCCTTCATCGTTCGATAGCCATGTGGGAAAAACAATTTCCATTGACCCTCTCGGACTGCCTGGAGTTCATTAACTTTGTAATAAAATAGATAGACATCAGAATCTGAAGCTCGACGGTTCTTACCAAAAAGAATGTCTAAACGATCATGTCCATCGATTCGTTTCCCGTGAAGTCTACAAGAGCCTGTCTTATCTTCCGCAAGTGGTTTTCCTGTTAGCCGTGCAATGGATGGCAGGATATCGATTGTCATGAGTGGCTCATCACTCACCGTGCCTGCAGGAATACGACCTGGCAGTCGTGCAACAAAAGGCACGCGTACACCTCCTTCAAATGTTGTGCCTTTACCTTCCCGAAGCAAACCTGCTGTCCCGGCATGATTTCCATATGAAAGCCATGGACCATTGTCGCTCGTAAAGAGAATGAGCGTGTCATTGATATGCCCTGTTTTTTCAAGGGCCTCCATCACAGCGCCAACAGATGCATCGATTTCGGATATCACATCGCCATACAATCCGCCAGGATTTTTTCCTTGAAAATCCTGACTGGCAAAGAGTGGCACATGCGGCATCGAATGTGCCAGGTAAAGAAAAAAAGGTTGTCCGTTGGCAGCATTTCCTGCTTTCTCAATAAACTTTACGGCCCTCTCGGTGTACCGCTGAGTGAGTGTCTCCTGATCTGCAGGGGTTACTTCAGCGTCGATGATTTTATCATTTTCTACCAATGGTAATGGTGGATAGGTTCCTGGCTTAGCCTGTGGGTGGTGTGGCCACATATCATTTGAGTATGGCAAACCAAAATACTCGTCAAAGCCATGATGTATTGGAAGGAATTGTGCATGATGGCCAAGATGCCATTTGCCGACGATTCCTGTTCGATATCCACGCTCCTTGAGAAGTTCTGCCAACGTTGTTTCGGAAGCTGCTAAACCATGTAAGCTTTTTGGACCAAGTGCACCGTGAATTCCAAGACGGTTTGGATAGCAGCCGGTGAGAAGTGCTGCCCGTGAAGCAGAGCACACAGGCTGAGCAACATGGAAATCCGTCATACGGATTCCCTCACGAGCCAACCGATCGATATGAGGCGTGGCTGCATATGTTCCACCAAAACAGGCTGGGTCACCGTACCCCATATCGTCCGCGAATATGATGACGACATTGGTCTGTTTCTGGTCGGTGACAGCACGACCCGCACGAGTATCCAAACTGCCCTTTCCTGAATCCTTCTTTCGCTTTGCTGGTCTTTTCTTGGCAGCCTGTGAGAGTTGTCCGTCACTCGCAGCTAACTGCATGCATTCGTTATTAATGGCATTCCATTTTTGCTCAAGCGTGGCGACGGTATGTGGATGCACAGCAGCAAGATCGTGGGTTTCGGTGCGATCGTGGGAAAGGTCATACAATTCCCATGGCTCATCCTTTGCAGCCACAAGTTTCCAATCTCCATGGCGAACTGCTCGATGTCCACCATGGCACCACCACAGACTCTCGTGTGGAGGTGCGGCAACAGGATTTGTGAGGCATTGGGCAAAGCTCTTTCCTTGCATTGGATGCGGCACGTTCCCATCACCGACTGAGCTGATGTCCTGAACACCAGCAAGTTCAAGAACTGTTGGAGCAATATCAATAACATGAACGGGCTGCGTCCGCAGAGCACTCTTTGACGAAATCCCACCTGGCCAGTGTGCGATCCAGCTCGTTGCAATACCTCCTTCGTGAACCCACGTCTTATGACGACGGAATGGGGTGTTCGCACAACTTGAAAAGCCTGGACCAAGACAGAGATAGGTACCTTGTGACCCAGGAGGCAGTGCAGAATCATGCCCCTTACCACGAACCATAATTTCCGCCGAGGCGCCATTATCACTCAGTGCAAGAATGAGGGTATTTTCCATCGCACCCATCACCTCAAGCTGTGAGACGATATTCCCAATTGCACGATCCATCATCTCAATCATTGCTGCATGGATAGCCATTTTTGTAGCCTGAAAATCTTTTTGTCTTGAAGAAAGCTTTTTCCATGGCAATGGTCGATTCACCTCACCTGCACCCAATTGCTTGATAGCTTCAGGGAAGTCATATGGGGGTCCGACATCTGGTTCCAGTGCCGATAAGTCCGCCTGAATCATTCCACGCTCAACAAGTCGCTGATACCTTGCCTGCCTCAAGACGTCCCATCCTGCGAGATAACGATCTTTGTACTTGGCGATCACATCCTGAGGAGCATGAAGAGGAAAATGTGGAGATGTGAAAGCCACGTAACTAAAGAATGGTTGATCGGCATGATTGAGAGCATGCTGTCGAAGACATTCGACAGCATGTGCACCGACTTCAGTGGTCACATAAAAATCTTTCGTTTCTCCAATGGGCTCGCCATCAACCGATATACCTTTTGGATCAAAAAAATCATTCTGACCTCCTTCAATCTGCAAGGAATGCTGAAATCCTTGTTGCCGCGGATCGCCATCAATATGCCATTTTCCAGAGTGATATGAGCGATAGCCAGCAGATACCAGTCGTTCTGGAAGCAGCTTCGCCCATGCAGGTCGTTTTCCTCGCCCTCCACCATTAATACCCGGCGATGAATCACGGCGGATTGACTGTGCATAGTAGCCAGTCAAAATCGCTCCCCGCGTTGGCCAACATCTGGCGGTGTTGTAGCCCTGCGTAAATCTGAGGCCGTTATGCGCCAAACGATCAAGATTGGGAGTGTCTATTTCTCCGCCATAGCACCCGGCATCCGAAAAACCCATATCATCAGCTAAAATAACAATGACGTTGGGTGGCGTGACTGCCTGCGTAGCATGGGAAGAAGATATCCAACACGCGACAACAACAAACCACAGGCTTCTTACGCACTGCATCAAAGTCATTTTCTCTTCCTTTTCTTTTCGTCGAATTCGACTAAGGGTCGCAGCAGATCATATGGGCAATCGTCTTGAGGTAGAAGAAATACCCTTGATCATTCTCTCAATGTGTCAATAAATGCTTGATAGGCAGGTTTTCGTTTATCCGAATTCATAGAACGAATTTTCAAGAGTGATGGTCGAAGAGTTGTTGACCAATTTGGTTCGTTTCTCATCTTTTCATCTGCCTGAGCTCGTAACGCATCATGATTGTCACCAAGAGCGATGGCAGCAGCTGGAAGGACACTCCGCACATATTCGTTTGACTGAATCGTTGGATTTGGTTCACTGGGAGCATCAATCTGGCCAAGAGACCAGCGAATACCAGAGTGGATGTGCGACTGAAAAACATCATTTTCCCACGTATCTGGATTGTGCCCAAGATTGGTGTAAAAGACTCGACCTTGTCCGTAGGTACGAATCCATGACACCGGAACATGCCACGGCTCTTGTGGCGAACTTGCTGCCATGTCTATGGACAGTAACACTCGGAGATCTGAAGGATTAAAGCGATCATCATACTGATAAATTTCATCTTTCCAGCGAAAACGCTCTGGAAACATTTCGACAACAGGGTGATCTATCTCATGATTCACAAAACCATGTTCTCCGCCTCCACCCCATGGGTGTCCAGCAAAACTCCCACCTATCATTTCAACATACGCATCGGAAGACTTCAGCGTATCAGTCGCAGCATGCATACCAACAAAAGACTTCCCAGACTGTAGCCATTTAAGAAAACCCTGGAGATCTGGGATAGGAAGATTACCAGTAGTATTAACAAACATGACGCCATCAAACTCGTCTAATGTTGATTTTTGAAAGGCTGCCGCAAATTGATCCTTCAGTGTTTGCTGCCACGGAGCATCCTGCAGCTGAAAAGCTTTTTTTGCATCGTTATAGTCTTCTTGCTGTTTCGACCACTCTTCATCCGTGGTCGCGGGCTTGCGTTTTGGTGCTCGCGGCCGTGATGGACGGTCTGGAGGGAGACGCAAAAATATAGGATGAAACAGTCCACTTTCACGTCCAATTTTTTCAAGGACCGGCTCAGCTGATTCGATAGAGCCATGTCGAAAACCAGTGGTAACGGTGACCACTAAAAAACGTGCTGGCTTCGATGGCTGTGCACCCTCAAGTGATTGCAGATCCATTGCAAGAACAGCTAGATATACCCACAATAAAAAAAGATTTATCCGCATAGAGTTGAGCCTCCGTTTTCTTCATTGTGTATCAGATAGCTTTACCAATACACCACAAAGCGTCATGGGTGCGAACAAGGATCCTTCCCCCAACGCATACAGGTGTTGCAACAGTCATTTCCTCAATATTCCCAGAACCAAGATCTGTAAACAGTGCTGTCTCATCAGGCGTCTTAGGGAATGCCAGAATCCATGATGAGCCATCCTCACGAGTGACAATGACTTTCTGATCAACAATAATCGGAGATGCACTATAGGCGTTGCGATTTTTAGGAAGATCTTTCTTTGCAATGGTCTTACCAGTCAGTGTTGAAATGCATTCCAGCCTACCCTTGTCCGTACAAACAACTGCGTCAGTTCCTCGAACCGCCGGTGTTGGTACATCTGCACCAAGATCATCACGCTCCCATGCAATATGCGTCTTGGTCACATCTCCACGACCACCACGACGAATTGCTGTAAGCGTTTTACCACGTGCATAGGGAGCTATGATAAGATCGTTGGCTGCAACGGGCGATGCAATCGAACGAAAGAACTTTTCATTGTTTGGGTTGAATCCACCAACGCGCCAAAGCTCTTGGCCGTTCAATGCATTATGAGCCGTTACATGATCGGCACCCAAAACAACGATCAATTCATCGGGCTCATCAAGTTTTAAGTCTCCAGACAACACGATTGGTGTTGAGTAACTTTGGGCTGCCTCCTCAGGAGCACCAAGATTACGGTCTGCTTTCCAAAGAAGTTCACCGGTTTTCCGCTCAAACGCCACCACATAACTTGGGCCCGTCTGCATCACAGCAACGACAACGGCCTGTTTCGTCAGAACCGGTGACGTGCCCAAGTCCCACCACAGAGTATCTTCCCCAAACCGCTCCTGCAGATTTGTATTCCATATCACCTCACCATCTTCAAGATTGAGGCACGCAAGTTCACCACTTTTGTAATATACCCAAACGTGTTGCCCATCAGTTATTGGTGATGAATTACAGCCGGTTGCCTTCTTATGCTTGCCTGGCCGCTCCGAACCAAGCTTACGTTCCCAAATTTTTTGTCCATTGAAATCAAAACAGATTGCCACGTTACGCCCATCAACAGCACACGTGATCACAATGTGATTGCCCCATACGGCAGGTGTACTGGCTCCTAGTCCGGGTAACGGAACATGCCAGATGACATTCTGTGTTTGACTCCAAGACGTTGCATACCCTGAACCATGAGCGTGTCCATTGAGTGTTGGACCCCTCCAATTAGGCCAATTGTCTACTGCGTCGTGATGCGGTGTTGTCTTTTTAACTGGGTAAATGCCAGGCCGCACCGATCCTGTTCTTGCCACGAACGTGTTTGCCGTGGCCCATCTTTCATCCGTCTCTGAATGCACCTCCGTGGAGGATGAACTCCGATCCTTTTTCTGATCACCATTCTCTGTCAGCGGATGTGCCTGCACACCGCCAACACCGAAGATCAATAGATTGGATAAAACACTTACAACAAAAAAACAATATATTTTTAATGGACTCTTCATAAAAACCCAGCCGTCAGTCTCTCCAGTTAATTTCAAATAGTGATAAAGAGTTTCGCACGGCGCTCTGAACAATACAATCACTCTTATTGTGACACTTTGAGAAGAGAGATGCCAATAAATCCTCACGTTGATGAAGGCAGTGTATTCTGCAACATTGCAGTGTGTCTTTGCGTCTGCTTCAGGCTGATACGATTTACCATGATGACGTTTTCATGGTCACCGATTATCCGCGGACTGCATGATACGGTACAGATGATCCCTCTCTTCATAACTGGGGATATGAACTATGGCATACCTTCAACCAGATATATCCCGAGAGACGTGGACTCGCAGCAACAACTGGCAGAAAGTTGTGACAAAACCGTGTACGCGCCCATTGGGAATAATGGAGAGCGTCACCACCACTTACCATCAAGCCAGAATCGCCTTGATTGGATCACCTCCGTCACCGATCTTGAACGGACGTCCATTCGGAGCAAAGAATTCCTTATCGTGTGGTAGTCCAGCTGCTATGGCAATCGTTGTATTGAAGTCTTGTATGGTGACCGCATCCTCATCCGGATGGAAGCCACGCTCGTCAGAAGTCCCATAGGTTGTACCACCCTTGATTCCTGCTCCGGCCAGCACACAAGAAAAGACTGCAGGGTGATGATCACGACCAGCATTTTGGTTGATCCCGGGAGATCGCCCAAACTCAGTGCCTAGCACGACAAGGGTTTTTTCAAGCATGCCGCGCTCGGAAAGATCGTCTAGCAAGGCTGCCATCCCAGCATCAAGAGCACCGACATTTCCTGGCAAACTGTCAAAGATGCCACGATGCATATCCCATCCACCAGACTCAACCTCAACACATCGCACACCAGACTCGATTAATCTTCTTGCCAGCATACAGCCCTGGCCAAACCTGGATGTACCGTAGCGGGAACGAATATTTTCTGGCTCTTTTGAAAGATCGAATGCTTCAAGATCAACACTCCCAAGCAATCGCGTCGCATCTTTATACATCTGATCGTACGCCGCAATTTGAGGGCCTTTATGTGTTTTCTTGAAATCCTTATCAATCCGATCTGCTAATGAAAGCCTGTGTTTGAACTGTTTATCGGAGAGATAGGACGGTTGAACTGTATTTTCCAAGCCGAGCTTTGGATCAGCGACGGGAACAGGCGTCAGAGACGCATCCAAAAAACCTGCACCTGGATGCTCATTGCCATTGCCAACAAGTACATACCCCGGAAGATCTTTGCCTTTGCTTGTCTTTCCTTTCACATTCAGTGTCCATGAACCCATTGAAGGATGCACAATGCTATTGAGTTCGGAGTAACTCGTACGCATGAGATAGGTTGCCTGTTGATGCGCTCCAGTTTCTGTTGTCATCCCACGAAGCACTGCAAGACGATCGGACATGCCGGCAAGGTTTGGGAGGTATTCACCAAAAAGTACTCCTGGTGTCTTTGTTTTGATGGCTTTTGTTTCACCCTGCTCTTCCCGTCCAGGTTTTGGATCAAATGTATCAAGATGACTCATTGCACCACGCATCTGCAAAAAGATCACACTGATATCACTGGCTGCCACATCAGCTGCCAGGCCAAGCGGGACTCGTCCTCCCACCATGTCGAGCACGCTGACACCGAATGCCGCTCCGGCCATCCGTCCAAATAGTCCGCGACGCGTCAGACTCTGGTCAACGGGATACAAACCTGCCATGTTTACCTCCAATACCCAAGCAAAAACTCTTGATAAATATTGTTATTGAATAAATATGAATTCACGTGTGTTTAAGAGCGCCCAAATCAAATTGCCATATCCAGCTGCCGGAGTTTCGGCTGACTCAATCTCCATACGACCAAGCCGCCGCTCTTCAAGGGTCGGCGGATGAGACAACAAGGACATGAATATCACCGTAATGACTTCGTTGGGACCTTTCGGAACGGCAGCCACTACATTGTCGTAGATAACAGACCCAACTTCCAACATGCTATGGGTAATGGGACCGTTGAACATCGTGAGGATCTGCGGCACCGTTGCCACCGTACGTGA
>MDSZ01254526.1_pt1 | contig 35917 bp, 29 predicted proteins | sample 811201 | NCBI WGS metagenome assembly MDSZ01 (sample SAMN05326647, study PRJNA326480) | marine metagenome | isolation source: seawater | place: Indian Ocean: North | collected 2010
AATATGGACTTCAGAAAAAGCAATCCCCTCTTGGAGGCCCCGGATGGCGGGGCTTTCGGCGATTATTGTCGTTTTTGGACGGAAAAACCCTAGTACCCCGCTGTGGTTCAATATTTGATATAGACAGTATAACCTGTTTGTAAAATTTGTTGAAGAGCATAGCTAAGAAGATTTGTTGGTCGTAAATTAAAGGAGAGAATAATGTCAACTCAAGATGACCTTCCGCAGGACATTCCCTCGCTTTGGGAAGCAGCTAAGCAAGAGATGGAAGGGTACGGCTTCCTAGGTAATTATGAGCAGCCTAAATGGGATGTACCCGAGACTATTGGTATATCTTGTGCCGTTTCAAACCGCTTTGGGGAAGGCTCCAACGCCGGAGCATCGAATTCGTCTGTGGAGAAGTATATAGATGAAGCTTCTTCGGTTATCGAAGAAGGTGCATGGTCTGTCCACATAGATTTCACGTGGGTAACGGATGAGAAAGGGCGACGTTTAGATCAGATTCCTCCTACTGAGGCTTACCCCATGGTGCTGGAGCCTCTGCGCAAGCGTTATGGTTATAGTTTTATGGCGGATTTGAATGTATTGAACGGCTCTACCTTTGAGGAATGCATGAGTCCAGTTAAGGCAGGGCTGGCGGAAACTGCCCCGTGTGCACCCGGTCACCCAGAGGTATTTGTGACCAATGCGGTTAAAACCCTATTTGAATACGGCGTTCTACCCCAGGTTGCCATCCACAATTCCGGTGAGATCGAGTTGATGAAGCGCCGTATCATTGATAAGGGTCTGATGAAAGGGCCCGTTCTCTGGGGGCTGCTATTCGGTTTGCCCTTCGATGTAGGAAGGACATTATTGTCGGGCAATACGGTGATGGACATGGATGACTTGGTTCGCCAGATGATGCTTATGCAGCACCAGATTCGTAAATTAGATCCCGACGCCCAGTTCATCGGTTGTGCCGCCGGACGCGGCACAATGTATTTTACAACTCTGGCAACGATGTTGGGTATGCATATTCGTGTCGGGACAGAGGATACGGAGTTCAAATACCCCAACTCGGACGAGAAATTTACCAGTAACCTGGAGATGTTTAAGCGCGCCAAAGAGATTGCGGCATTACATGGCCGTCGCCCTGCGACTGCAAATGAAATGCGGAAACTCTTCGGTATGCCCGAGCGTTAAAGCGTCAACGGATGACTATTTTAGAGAGACTCTAAATATTTACACACCGTGCGCTTTTTATTTAGCTGAGCTGGGGGCGCCCAAGTGTACAATTATCTAGGAGAAATCGACTACGTTTTCTAACTAACTCTTGACCCTGTTTCTAACAGGGCTCGATCACTATGGGAGAACAAAAGATGGCATTAACAGGGATACATCACGCAGCATTTATTTCCAATGACATGAAAGCGCAAATCGAGTTTTATACTCAGGTTCTGGGTATGAAACTGGTCGGAATTTTTCCAATGCACGGCGTGCCGGGTGCATCGCACTGCTTTATTGAAGCTGGTAAAGACAGCTACGTTAGCTTCGTTCAAATACAGGATGTTCATGTTGATCCGGTATACGGTGTGAGCCATGCAGTGGATTCTGCTCATCCGGTGGCGGGTGGAGCAATGCAACACATGGCTTTTAACTGTGACTCAATGGAAGAGATGTTAGCACTGCGTGACCGTTTGCGGAGCAATGGCTATGCAGTATTTGGTCCGCTCGAACATGGTATGAGTTACTCAATGTATTTTGGCGGGCCAGAAGGCATGTTGCTTGAGTACGCAACAACAGACCAGTGCGACCCTGTCCGAGCAGAAGACTGGGTTGATTATGAGACGGCTGAAGCGCTTGGAATGAGCCAGAGCGACGTGGCTCGATACGTAAATCCGCCGGCTTTTGAGGGCAAGGGGGGCGCTGTGCCGCAGCCACCTTTGGATAGTGCTATTTATCCTACGCCAATCCCTCGAGAAATGTATGATGCGCTTGGACATCTCTCCGACGAAGAGCTAAAAGAAGCTATGCGTTTCGAGGCGCCCGCTGAGTAACATTGCTTTCACGGTGAAATGAGCACACGTAAAGTGCTCATCCAGTGATGTAGGTTTTTAGCTTGATTGCGAGGGACGGTAACATGTCGTCCCTCAACCCCTCTATGTATAGGCGCCCATTATCTGCTGAAAACGCAATGTATTTGCGTACCTGTATTCATACAGCATTCGCTACATGCAGGCTACCTGTGATGTCAGTTTGGGGGCTCCACTTCGTGATGTCTGCCATCTCTGACAAAGTCGTGGAGCTCAATTTCATAGGGGCATCGTGGCTTAGCGGAAATCAAATAAAGCACGTCGCGTGCCAGGTGTGCTGGTCAGGAGATTGGCTGAGTCATGACCCAGGCGCCTATTTAGAGGGCGCATATATGAGAAGATTGTAGAACTGCGGGCTTTCAATGCCTTTCCCTTCCGGGTTTTTCGGTCCAGTTATGTCGCCGGTTCATCATAGTTGGTCGCGGAAGCTCTCTTTTGATTGACAACTCGGCATCATTGCTATAAAACCTTTTCTGATCAATATGTTACCGCTCGTTAGCCGGGTTTTGATTGAGTCCTTGCTCCTTGCCATTTCATCTCAGCGTGGGGTACACTCGCTACTAGAGCCTGTTATATTGAGTGTGGTAGTGGGGCGCTACAACTCTGCTGCACTCGGTGGAATTAATACCAACCCGAGAGAATTTCCCTGCGCAAAATGGCTTCAAATTTAAAAAAAGGCTCACCTAAAACGCGACGTCGAACCCAAGAAGAGCGTCGTGCAGAAACATCCGCCAAACTTCTCAAGGCAACAATCGACCTCCTTCTAGAAAAGGGTTTCTCTAAGTTTCGTATTGCCGACGCCGCAGCGAAAGCCAAGGTATCGCGTGGAGGGCAAACTCACCACTTCGCCACAAAAAATGAGCTGATTGAAGCTGCCATCGAAAGGCTGTTTGAAAGCGAAATTGGACAGGCTGAAGTTGATGCAGCGAACACTGCTGATGGTGATCTCATAGATCATTCCGCACAGCACGCCAGGGGCTTTTTTTCCAGCAAGCTCTACCGAGTTAGTCTCAATATGCTGATATCCGTTGGTAGGTCTGATCACTTGGTCGATGGTGTCCGTGATATTGCCGCTCGTAGTCGGGGGCCTATCGAAGAAGTGTGGGTGGATAGATTCATACGGTCTGGGGTGAGCAAGAAAAAAGCCGAAGAAATACTAGTGTTGCTATGGAGTGTGCAACGTGGCTTTGTGGTACAGCACTTAATTGAGTCTAACGGTCGGGGCGGGCACGGTCGCGAATTGGATTTTACGGTTAGCCTCTTGAGCGATTACCTCCATGAAGAACGAAATGACTTCACGGTATGCGAAGACAATAGTTCGAGCCCTGTGGGAATTGAAAATTGAATAGCATGAAATCGCTTGATGGAGCTAACGACTTAAAGCATAACCAAATGAGGCGTAGCGCTTCGACAAAAGATAAAATTCTAGATGCTACCTATGATATTTTACGGGACGTAGGGCATGCGGGTCTGAGGTCCGCTAATGTGTGTGATGTCTCAGGAGTCTCACGAGGCGGGCTGTTGCATCACTACCCCACCAAGGAAATATTAGTAGCGGCTGTCTATGCGCGTATTGTCACCCGGCTAGAGGAAGCAAGTCGGCAGAAGATTGAAGAGGCAGATGAAGCGAATTTGTTATCTGCAATAGTCGAAGATGCCCAATCGAGGTTTTTAGCTGATTCTTACAAAGTGTTGTTGGATATTCTAATTGCCTCCGCGGACGAAAAACCGTTGGCCGATGTACGGAAGGCGCTAGCTAAGGGTTTTCAGCCCCCTGTAGTCGAGGCGTGGGCGCAGCGGCTAGCTGCCACTGGGGTGGCCGTGGACGCTGCGGAGGAAATCACCTTGTTCCTCTGGAATATGGTTAAAGGCCTTGCCGTTCGCGGGTTAGTCCAAAGGGAGGATGCTCTGAACGAAAAGGTTATCTCTCTAGGACTTGAGCTTGCTAACAAGCAGTACATTAATGCTAGAGAAAAATCCTGAGTAGTAGCAGTTGCCGGTAAGTAACTCTCACCATCGTACGGTTTCCATGTCTATAGCCACTTGCTCAAACATGTGAATTGTATAATTATTCGACTTCTTTGCAACGTGTGACATTAGGTATAAACGATATGGGAGAAATGCTTTGATATCGATTCCTCCCGAGACGAGTCTTGGGTATCAAGTAAGGATTACTCACCGTGCGTTTGATCGTTTGCTGTCGGCGCGCTTGGCTACTTGTGGACTAAAGTCTGGCTATTGGTACTATCTGCGTGTGCTTTGGCTGCAGGAGGGGTTGACCCAGAAGGAGTTGGGCGATGCCATCAATGTAAAGGAAAATACCACGGTGGCGATGATCCTTGGTATGGAAAAAGATGGCCTGGTGACACGAGAACGTGATGAAATGGATCGTCGAAAAATGTGTATTTATTTGACACCGAAGGCTCGTGAGCTTGAAAAAGAGCTGCTACCCATCGCGTTGGACATCAACCAAACTGCCACTAAAGGTATTTCAAAGCGGGATCTTGATAAGTGTCTTGCCGTGTTGCGCAAGGTGAACGAAAACTTGCAGAACGTCGATTTTTAAAGGACCAAATATCATTGGGCTTGTGAATTTCTATCCGCTATTTTCCAGTAGCTCAAGAAAACGGCGTTGTAGGCGGGTCGGTTTCCAGTTCTTTCTTAGCGTTATGCCAATATTGCGATGCGTTCCGGCCAACGGCTTAGGGCTGACTGCCAGTATTCCCATTTGCACTTCGAGCGCCACTTGCCGCGCCGGTAACAAAGCAACGCGATCGCTTTCTAGCAGCAGGCTCCTAATTGCCACCAGCGAACTACATTCAATAACGTGCTCGGGTGGAGCAAAACCCTGATCGGCAAAAAAACGGCTGAACGTTTCACGGGCGGGGGTATTGCGGCGCGGGGCGATCCAATCGAGAGCTCTCAGTTCCCCGGCATTGCGGGGGCGGCGGCTAGCGAGTGCATGGCCGGGGCGTACCACGATGTGAAGGGGGTCGCGGAACAGCAGTTTTTGTTCAATGTCTGGACTAGGTGTCGGTTCGCGAAGAGCGCCAACAATGACGTCCAATTGACCATGGAGCAGGCTGTACAGCTGCTCTTCATAAGGGCCATCGATAATGCTTACGCTGGCGGAGGGATACTCCCGCAGTAACTGGGTAACAGCGTGAGGTACCAGTTGCGCTCGCGCCAGGGGGAGGCTGCCGACCCGGACGCGTCCAGCCCTTAGTCCTTGTAGCTCGCCAACTTCTTCCCGTCCCTGTTCAATCTCTGCAAAAAACAGACTTGCGTAACGGGCCATCTGCCGGGCCTGCCAGCTGGGTTCCACACCTGCCGGCGAGCGACGGAAAAGCGTCTGCTTACAGGCGGATTCGAGTTCCTTTACTGCACGGTGGACTGTGGGTTGTGTCAGCCTTAGTAAGCTGGCTGCCAAGGAGTAACTACCTTGCTCGACGACGCTGATCAAGGCTCTCAATTGTGTCGAGGTCAAGCGACGGTAAAGCGGTTGGGCGCCTCGACTAGCGCGTAATCCGGAAGCTTGGTCGATGGCCTCGAGCCAGTTTATCGCTCGCTCGGCCCGGTGCAGAAATACACTACCAGACTCCGTAGCGTACAGGCCCGTTGCGGAACGGGTAAAAAGCGTCACGCCCAGGTCGTGCTCAAGTTTTGCGAGCCCCTGAGTGATGGCGGACTGGGACAAATGTACCTGCTCGGTGGCGCGGCTGATGCTACCCAGGCGCCACACAGCCAGCGCGGCGTTAAGGTGGCGTAGGTTGGGCAAAGGGGTGGGTGAGCCTGTTTGAGCCATACTTGCATCGTCGCCAAATAGGTAGCTCATTATAGAAAAAACTTATATCCAGGTACAGCTTTCGATCATCCCCGAGCCAAAGGCTTGCTTCATAATGAGTTTAAAAATCATTAAGGCAAGAGGAGAAGCGATGAATATTTTCGTAATCGACATCGCATGAGTTCCGGCGGCCTGACGGATTCTTAGGATACCGGTATTTGGCTTTCTGGCAGTCACTTCTTTGATGGTCTGGGATTTTCGAGAATTTACTCTATGATCAAAATAACAAGTTTAAAAGCGTCTCATAAATCCTCGGTTACACGCGCATTTAGAATACATTCGGGAGCATTAAGGCGCTTTGTTTCACGTATATTAGGTGGCCATCAAGATGTGGACGACATTTTGCAGGAGGCGTTTTATCGGGTATATGTGGCGGAAAAAGGTAAGCCGATAGCGCAGCCCAAGCCCTATCTTTTTCGCACGGCAAAACATGTTGCTCTAAACTATTTAAAGAGAGAATCAATCCGCCCAGCCGATTATCTAGATGAATCGGATGGGATTGACGGCCTTGAAAATAGCTACACATTGGAAGATGAAATCATGGCGCAGCAGCGGATTGAAATTCACTGCGCGGCCGTCGCTACATTGCCACCACAGTGCCGTAAAATCTATTTAATGTGTAAAGTCTATGGTCTCAGCTATAAGGAGATAGCTAAAGAACTTGGAATAACCGTCAGTACTGTTGAAAGTCATCTTGAAAAAGCTTTTTCTCGCTGTCAGCGCTATGTTGAAGTGCATTTGGAAAATGAATATAAAGCTCGAAATCGCGAGCTTTATATTCCGGAAAAAATGTATGAGTAAAGTTACTCCTATTAACTCCCGAGATGTCATTCGGGCCGAAGCCCAGCGTTGGGTTATCGTATTTAACAAAGAGGCAGGCCCTTCACAGGAAGATATAGAACGTGTGCGTTCATGGGCTAGGCAAAGTACCGTGCATCGGGAAGAGCTGGAGAAGGCGACCAAATTTTGGTCCGATGCGAATAGCTTATCGATTCTGGCCGTCTCCGGAACGACGCGCTTTCGGAGTAAGCCCTTTTTTCGAAAATATCTCTCATATCTATTGAAAGCGCCAGTTCATTATCACTCTTCTGGTATAGCGTTGATTCTTCTGGCGGGACTAATGGCGGTCTTGTGGCCGTGGCTAATCTCGCCCGAACAGGCAAACGACAATGGCATATACAACACCTTGGTTGGTGAGCAAAAAACAGTTGTGTTGTCAGATAATACCGTAATACATATGGATACCTACACCAAGCTCAGAGTGAGATATACAGATACGGAGAGACGAATTGACCTGATTGATGGTCAAGCTCATTTCGACGTCACAAAAAACAAACAAAGACCGTTTGATGTATATACCACTTACGGACTGGTGCGCGCTGTAGGCACGGCCTTCTCCGTCTCATTGCTCGGTCGCCGGAATATAAAAGTGATTGTCGACGAGGGCAAGGTGGAGCTCGCTAGACTCAATCCTATGCCCCCAGCGGTCGAGAAAGCGGATAATGAGAATATAAAGCCTGACGCTATAACGATTAGTCCCGTCGTGCCGGTGCAGGCGGCTACCTTTGTGTCGTTAGAAAAGGGGCAGGCCGCGTCTTTTGATTCCCAGGTACACACTGTCAGGGACCTGCCTGATGAGGAGCTATCCCGTCAGCTTGCTTGGAGCCAGGGACTATTGGTTTTCGACAATAAACCGCTAAGAGACGTCATTGCTGAGGTGGGGCGTTATACTGATGTCAAGATAGAAATCATAGACTCGGCCCTGGCCGATCTGAAGGTCGGTGGGCGCTTTAGGGTTGGCAGGCTGGATGCGTTGCTTGAGGCTCTCGACGTGGGGTTCGGTGTCGAGGTGCGGCGCGTTAACGAAAGGCATATTCACCTCAGTTCAAGGTCTTACGGCATTGAATAAAACGTAGACTAGCTTGCCGGGTTTCCTGGTTGGTGGCTGATACGTATGACTGGGGTATTGGGGTGTTTTACAGTAAGCCGGTTTTTAAAGCCCTAAATGTTGATACACAGTAGGGGGAATGCGGTTTATCGTTGTTATAGCTAATACAGAGCTACCGTAAACCAGCTATTGATTGTTCCTTTTGTTGGTCGATGTGCATTGAAAAAAATAGTAAAAGCACTGTTGCTTGGATTAAATCTGTTGGCCCTGACCGCATTGAGCCTCTCCTCTCATGCGAGCGAAACAGGGGGTTATCATCTGGACTTGCCAGCGCAAAGCTGTGCCGAGTCGTTAACCAGATTATCTGAGATAGCGGATGTGATGCTGCTTTTTCCCGCAAAGATCGCCGAAAACATCAGGGCAAACCCGGTAAAAGGGCGTCATACACTACCTGAAGCGCTCGATATCATGCTCGATGGCACAGGCTTGACTGGTAGCTTTTCTGATAAAAACGTTTTGATGATCTCAGTAGATGAGTCAAAAGCAGTGAATAAGGAAAAGGCTGTGAATACCAAGAAAAATTTGGGGTATCCGTATTTCATGATTGATATTCGCTAGAGCAAATCCCTCTCAATCATGGCCGTTAGGATTGATATGTCCACTCCGTAGTTTTTTGGTGCCTGAGTTGATTCTTGGTTGAAATCGGTAACCATGTGAAACGATATCGCCTTCTCTAAAACAGGTTCTTGCTTTCTTCGTTTAAATTTTGGCCTTGTTTTCTCAAGTTTGAATGCACCTTCTGCGAAGAGGATCTTTGCTCGCAGCGCCTCAAAGGAATAACCGCGCCCAAGACGATTCATTACTCTTATCAGGTTATTCAATGATTCCGTGTATGCATTGGTGACAGGGTGATTGAAGTAGTTGCAGATATATGGCTCCCAGTTCTGCCAAGCTCTCGCCAAATCACCATATGCCATCTTAATCTCTGGGGTCAGTGTACTAAGCCAGTCCGAAAACAGGGCTTTCGCCTCCTCCGGTGTTTTGGCGTCGTAGATTTGATAAAAATCTTCTTTTTGTCGATAGGCCAAGCCCAGCTCAGGGTAGTTTTTACACCAGCCATCCAACAGAAACGCTTCTTGAGGCGTAAGATCGCGTTCGCGCTTGAGAAGCACAAAGCGATCATTCATTAAGCCTCGACGTTGTTTTGCCGTCAGTTGTTCGCGTAAAGACTTCCTTACCTTCTCTAGCGCGTCATTAGCCATCCTCACAACATGGAATTTGTCGATAACGATCTGTGCGTCTGGAATGACCGTTTCAACAGCATCTCGATAGGGTCTCCACATATCCATTGCGACGTAGTGAACCTGGTTTAGCCCGTTGAGCTGACTCAAATAGCTTGTGACAGTGGCTTTATTTCGGTCTTTAAGGATCTCAACAATCGTATTGTTCTGGATGTTGCTGACCACACAGCGCGGTTTGATCAGGTGAATTTCATCGATCCCCATCCACTGCGGGATTTCAAAACGAACCGTATTCTCAAGTTCGTTGATATAATCTCTAAAGATGGATCGAACGGTGCCTTCAACGATACCAATCTCATCTGCAATGCTTGCAAAGGTGCGGCTAATGGCTTGTTTACCTACCCACTGGACAAGGCGACTTGTCATTTTTCGTTTTTCATCAACATCAGGTAGCGGCTCATAAAATGTCTTGTTGCAATGAAGACATTGAAAGCGCCGAGTATCCACATAAATACCTACTCGTTTACCATGCATGGCCAGGTCTTTAATAAGCTGTTCGCGTCTGCCAAAACCGCGTATAGAAGACGAATTGCAATGGATGCAACATTTAAGCACCGAGGCTACTGTCGCATAGATATGGTAATCGTGCTCATCCTCTTCCAGTCGCTGCACAGTGTAAGAGGAGAGGTTTAACAGATTAGTTGACATGATTAAGTGCCTGCTACTCAATCAAATCTCTAGCTTCACCATGTTTCATGATGTCGTAGACCAAACTAAAAAACTGAGCCATATTTTGCGGGTCTTTTAATAGAACGCGAGCCAAATCATTGTGCGATTTCATTGCATCAACCGTTGCCGTTCGCACCACTTGAGGCAGGTCGCCTTGCAGTGCCTGATCTTTGGTATTTTTTTCTACCTGTTCTTTGACGCGCTCATTTTGATTGGCGATATCGACAATCTGAGACGTGAAGTGTCTTTGCCCCAAATCATCCGAAAGGTCGCCAAACAAGTCATTCATGCGAGCAATGATCTGAGTAAGAAATTCCTTTTCTCTATCGTTAGGATCAGCTTCGTTGGCAGTCAAAGGGCGTAATGTGTCTTTCTCGCCTTCAGCGTCTTCGCTGCTTTGCTTTCTAATGTGGTATCCCGCTAACACTAATCCAGACAAATCGATTTGCTCCGGTGAGACACCTTTCAGACGTTTACTGAATAGCTTGGCAAAAGCGGCAAAGTTCTCAAGATCCGCATCCCCTAATTCCACCAGTTGCGCAATGTAGTTATAGGTTCGAACAAAGCGACCCAGGCTGGTTTTGAACCGCATCAGGGATTCTCGTTCAGTCGCATGTTCACTTCGTTGCGCTTGTGCATAATCTTCGGACTTTTTATCGCCTTCCTGTAAGGCCTTATCAATCGCTGCATCCCACTTTTCAATCGCATCGGTCATCACGCGAAGCTTGTTGTTAAACACATCTGTAGGCCGTTGCGTTGCGCTGTACAGTTTCTTGTGGAGGCTTTCATCAGTGCCTTTGCCTGCTGCGCCAGAAAGCAAGGCCTTGCCGCGAGCCTGCTTGAATGCCACCAGATCTTCGTGAATGTAAATAGACGCATCGTCCAGCATGGACTTCATGTCATAGATCACGTTGATGTCCTGAACGGACTCAATCTCTGCGCCATCGTCATACATTCTAAAGGCAGCAAGAATCGTCTCAGGGTCGTTTACAAAGTCGATAACGTAGGTTTGATCTTTGCCAGGATAGGTACGATTCAAGCGTGACAGGGTTTGTACCGCTTCGACGCCGCTGAGTTTTTTATCCAGATACATCGCCACTAACTTGGGCTGATTAAAGCCCGTCTGGAATTTATTGGCGACAATCATCACGCGATACTCCGACCGCTCAAATTCATTGCGCAGATCGCCAGAGGCATCCGGGTTGAGATTGTATTCGGTATATTCCTTTTCAACATCAATACCCAATGGCTCCAATTCGTCATCGTCACCCAAGCTTTTACCCTCGACCTTGCCGGAGAAAGCGACTAAGGCTTTGATATGCTGTCGGCCTTTTTTCTGAATGGTTTTATCAAAAGCTAATTTGTATTTAACCGCTTGCGGCCTGCCACTGGTGACTACCATTGCCTTGGCTTCACCATTGAGCAGTCCCGCTATGTTTTGCTGAAAGTGGTCAATAATAAATTCCACCTTCTGCGAAACGATGGTGGGGTGCAGGGATTTCCAGCGGGCCAAAGCTCTGCGGGCGAATTTCTTGTCTACTCGCTTGTCATTTACACTCTGATCACCCAAACGCACGGCTTGGCTGTAGGTGGTGTAGTTTTGCAACACATCCAGAATAAAGCCTTCTTCAATCGCCTGGCGCTGCGTATAGCGATGAAAAGAGGCAGGCTTATTATCATCACTAAGCGGTTGCGTTGGATCTTCAACTCGGCCAAACAAAGTGAAGGTGCTGTGCTTGGGGGTTGCGGTAAACGCAAAGTGGCTGACATTTGCTGGGCGTACGCGAGACTTTTGTATCTCCAGCAATACTTCCTCCAGCGTCATCTCTTCTAATTTTTCCTTCGTATCCAGCGAGAGTGCGGCACGCAAGCCTTGCGCCGTTGAGCCTGTTTGCGAGGTGTGAGCTTCGTCAATGATCACCGCAAAGTTGCGATCCTTTAACGACTGCTCAGTGATAATGGCTTCCATCGCAAACGGAAAAGTTTGAATCGTGACCACGATGATGGGCACGCCTTGTTTGAGCGCTTCCGCCAAACGGTTAGATTTGGATTGACCGCCGCGCTGGTTCGCGTCGATGGTTTCAATCACGCCGAACTGGTGGTCGAGCTGTTTTACTGCGTCCTGTAACTGAGCATCGAGCACTGTGCGGTCGGTAACGATAATCACCGAATTGAAATATGCCTTGCCATCCGGGTAGCGTAGTTTAATCAGGTCGTGCGCCGTCCAGGCGATGGTACTGGTTTTACCAGAACCGGCTGAATGCTCACAAAGGTATTGCTGCCCAGGCCCCAATGCTTTGGCATCGGCAATCATGCTATTTACCGCTGCAAACTGGTGGTAACGAGGGAAAATCAAGGTCTCGGCCTTGTAGGGCATCCCCAGTTTATCCACCTTGTCTTTGGTTTCCACATAGACAAAGCTGTGAAAGATTCGCAACCAAGCATCCCGCTGGCAAATTTCTTCCCAAAAGTAGGCGACCGGGTATTCGCCATCATTGCGCGGTTTATTACCCGCATGGCCGTCATTACCTTTGTTAAAAGGGAGAAAAAACGACTTGTCGCCGTTGAGGTGTGTCGTCATAGCCACTTCACTGTCACTCATGGCGAAGTGAACCACGGCACCGCGCTTAAAGGTCAATAGCGGTTCTTTGCGCTTGGTTTGTGGGTCTTGCGGCAAGCGGTCGCGTTTGTATTGCCAGATCGCATCGTCAATGGCTTGGGTAAAGTCGGTTTTAAGTTCGATGGTGGCAACAGGGATGCCGTTAATAAAGAATCCCAAATCAATTGCCCATTCCCGAGTTGGGCAATATTTTAACTGGCGCACCACACGCAAAATATTGCTTTGATACTTTTCTACCTCCTTGCTGTTGCGCTCGTCTTCCGGTGCGGCCTGGCCCATCGCAATATTGCCACAACCGGCCATATCGAAGCCCTGGCGCAATACCTTCATGGTGCCGCCGGATTTAGCTGCGAGTGCCTTTTCCAATCGATCCAACACCGCCTTTTCCACATCACCTCCGTTTAACCTGACAAGTTTTTCCCAGGCTTCTGGCTGCGAGGTTTTAATCCAGTCAACCACATCTTCGGGGTAGAGTGCCCGCACCGGATCGTAATGGCTGTTACTGCCTTCTACCCAGCCGTTCTCGACTAGTTTTTTGACAACATAAGATTCAAGATGTATTTCGTGATGGGCTGCCATAACCGTCTTTCCGTTATCGATACAAAATGGTTTTTAAACCATCATCAGAAGCCACAAATTCGGGCTCCTTGCCTGTCAGTGCCTTGGTCAGCGGCACAATCTTGGTTCTTACGCCCATACCTCGATAGTCCACATAACCATAATCCCGCAACACTTCCATCACGATGGTGTTACGGGGTGAGCGCTGACCAGCTTTCATTTTTTCGATGGACATGGAGTTAGGTAATGCGCCGGGGCTGATCACTTCAAAGCGGTTGCTGTAACTTCCCACTTCTATTTCTACAAAGCGAGTCCAGTCTCGATGCGCCAAGGCATTAATTAATACCTCGCGAATCGCTTCAAGGGGATAAAACCATTGGGTGTCTCGCCTCAGGTGCTCGTCAATCTGGCTGGCTTCCTTAGAGATGAAAGGTTCCATGGCATCCATAAACCGCTCGATAATGCCGCCGTCAACGAGTCGCTTTTCTCCGTTGTCAGTATCCCAGCGACCGACCATAGGGCCATCAATGATGTCGTCCAATGCAGCCTGATAGGCTTTATCCTCTCCATTGAAAGCCATGACCCTCAACCCAGCCTGTTTAAGATAGCGTCGTGGGCTTTTACCAAACAAAACCAAACCGGCAATTGTGCAGCAGATGGTGTCTGCCGCTTCAGTCAAAAAGCCCAATCCGAGCAGCCTGGCCTGCCACGCTTCAGGCGATGCTGGTACATCAGGATCTTGCAGGATATCTTTAAGATAATTCACTAAACGAGCATCGTCCAAACAGCTCATATCAGTTCGGGGCACCGGCATGACTTCGGTGTGCAACATCCCCCCAATTTCAAACAGGCGCATTTGCTGTTCACGGGTTGCCAGCCTTGATGTCGTCCCAACACGAATATAGATCTCCTCTTTTCCGCTATGGCGAACAACGTAGGGTTTGGATATCCCTATGGGAAAGCTCACAACCGCAACCCGCATGTCATCATCCAACTTTACTTCTTCGTAAAAAGGCAGAATCATGGGGTGGACTTTGCCTTGAAAGACATTCATCACCCATTCTTCAAGGTTCTCCCTTTGGATACCAGTAATGGTGCCATCATCTTCAACCCCCAGCAGCAGTCTGCCACCTTGAAAGTTGGCCATGGCAACCACTTCTTTCGCTAACTGCTCCGGGCGAATATCATCGCGCTTGAATTCCACGCCGGAGTTTTCACCATTGGCAATGATTTCCAGTAGTTCTGTTTTTAACATGGTGTGCTCCAAAAGCCCCTGTCGTGTTTATGCGAAAGACGCATTCAAAAAATGCTGTGCTTAGTTAAAGCCGTATTTTTCCCGGCGTTGATTAAATGCGCTCTTGCCACCTTCCAAAATATCTGCCGCTAACGCTTGCACTTTTGGCATGTCGATAGCGCCCTGTTCATCAGGCAGAATCTGCCCTTTATTGTCTTCAACACTGAGCACACCAATCCACTCAGCATCACCGAATACCGGGATATTGGCGTTATGGGTAGCAAACAGGAACTGACGGCTCAACTTTGCCCTGCGCAGCTCTGCAACAATACGTTCTGCAATAAAGGCGTTATCCAAATTATCTTCAGGTTGATCGAGAATCAGCGGGTCTTGGTTATCCAGGAGCAACAGATGCAAAACAGCGGTGCATTGCTGGCCAGTTGATAAGTCTTCGATAGGGCGGAATCTAGCTTCTTGTTCACCATGGGTGACATTCAGTTCAATGGCCATGGTGTCGGGTAAAGCTAACTCTTCGAGTTCAAGAAGCTTGCGCTCAGGCAAACGGCTTAGAGCCCTGACAATGGCATCCGTAATACCATAAGCAACAGTAAGCTCCGCTTCTCCCTGTCGAATGGTTGCAGCAAGATTAGCGGGCGAGAACTCTCCTTCTGACACCCAGACCAGTCGCTTAACCCCCACGCCCTCTAAATTGCACGCACTGAGAAAATCCACTAACACCTGGCGATTCCCCTCAGGGTTCAAGCTCAAGCGGACTTTCTGATCAAGCTTGCGATTTAAACGCTTTACTGATTTTTGCATAGCACTGGCACGTGCGCTGGTTTGCTGATCCAGTTCCAGTAATAGTTTTTTGCGTTGCTTGTACAGCTCGTCAATCTGAGCCTGCCGGTTTTGTAGCGTGGTTTGTTTGGGTCGAATCTGCTCAATTTGCTTGAGCAGGGTTTGGTATTCAGCACCAATTTGCCGCCCCGTTTTGCCCTGGCTTGCCGGTATGTCTTTGAAGGCGTTTTCTAACTGTTGCTCTTCCTCGCGAAGCTTCCCAGCGAGCTGCTGTTGAATAGGCAATAACTTTTCGGACGAGGCCAAAGCTAGCTGTTCAAGCTGCGTGACAGTCTGCGTTAACGCGGCTTTAAAACCTTCTAATATTTCCCGCTGTTGCTTTAATAAGTCGGCATGTGGCAATCCTTCCAGGCTGGCCTCACTTAAAAAAACGGTGTCAGGCAGACTATCTTTCAGTGTTTCAATGGCCTCTTTGACGCGATCCACTTCCTCATTCACGCGCCCATTCAGTTGCTTTTCTTTTTCCAGTTTTGGAATCACTTTGAGTTTTTCATCGATGCCTAATGCCTGAAACTGCTTAGCCTGATCTTGCAATTTAGGCAAGCGCTCAACCTCGGCTTCAATTTCGCCCTTCTGACTCAGCGCGCGCTCAATGGATGCACGATTTTCTTCGAGTCGCGCCAACACCTTGGCTATATCGGTATCAAAGTGTTCGTGTTCGCCTTCCAAAAAACGCTCAATAAGCTGATTACGGCTTTGCTCATCTCGGGTCATCTCATAGATTTCGTTTTGGCCGTAAAGCTCAATGCCCGGTAGCAAATCCTTGGGCTGATGGGGCGAAACCTCTCCAGCGCCATCAATTACCACCGGCTGATTGCCATACTTTCTGCTCACGGTAAATTGTCGGCCATGCATGGCGGCAGAGCGAACTTTCACTTCAACCATGCCTTTTTCACTACCGAGATTGGTTTTTATGATAGCATCGTGTTGCGCTTTTGCGGCTTTACCAAAAGGCGCCAAGTCAAACGCAAAACGAATGCACTCCAGCAAGGTCGATTTTCCGGTACCCCGACCACCAATCACCGCGTTCAGGTGCTCAGACAACTCAATATCCATACCGTCAAGATAGCCGCCAACAAAACGTATTTGTTCGATCGCTGAGGCATAACTTTCTGGCTTGTCAGAATTCAAGCGCACTCTGGAACCCGCATCTAAAAAGGCTTGTTTAAAAGAGGTAAAGCAGGGCTTGGTCATTTTAATCAGGCAGGAAGCCCCATCGCTTTTAATATCTTCAGGGTTTGCCACGTCGGCAGCATTGATGGCCGCCATCTCCCGTTCGCGGCGGTAATCGGTGTTTTTATTGAGAAATACTTTTCGGTAAAAGTCGTCTTGAACGCCTTTTAAATCTTCCACTGAACCAGGGATTTGCGCCGCCAATAGCCCTTTATGTTGCCAGACGTGATTCATCTGACCAACTTTCAACAAACCATTGTCATTGGTGCAATGTGCCGCGAATATAAAGCCATTTTGCTGGTTAACTGCGTCGATTAACTGCTCTGCACTCAATCGAGAAGGCCGAATACCATCTTGTGGATTCAGCAAACTCAAACTTCCTAAGATACGCTCCAATTCCTGTGACGTTTTCGCTTCGTCAAATAAACACACAAAATGGATTTTTTCACTGGAAGCAATTTCAAAACCCGGAAACACCACAACGCCGTTTTCGCTGGACAGTTCACGCAGCTTGTCAACGCCATCCACCGAACCATGATCTGCCAGGCCGATCACCTCAACCTTGGCTTCCAAACAAGCAGCCAATAATTGCTGGTTGTACTCGTCTTCTGTCAGGGCTTGTTGCTGACCCCGGTAGTTGATGTAGCCAGCAGGGTTCACCTGCAAGGCGCATTTAAAGAAACGCGCTTTGGTATAGGCTTTGTCTTGGCCGTTAGGCATGGGCGCTCTCCTGGGGTTGGGGTCGATCGGGTGAGGTTGGAACTTGTGATCGCACGTCGATTTTTCCGGTAACGGCGGCGCTGATTAGGGCTGTACGATGCTCTTGCAAAAACTTTATCGAACTTTCCGTTTCGCGCTGGAGTGCGTCATGCGAAGACAGCTTTTCTTTTACGGCACTAACGATCAATTCTTGTTCAGCCCTTGGAGGGATGGGTACTGGATAACATCCGATGTCTGTACACGTAATGGCTCCTTTAGTACTTCCCGCACCAGACGATTCATACCGAATACGTAGGTATTGAGATGTCAACCAGAAAAAAAGATATTCGACATCTATCTGTTTTCGTGTGACTGATATAGCAGCCAAATGCTGGTTAATTGTCGCGTGAGCCTTACAAATTGCAACCCGACCTCTGGTTTGACCTTCTCCCGTAATAGCCATCACCAGATCATTCGGCTTTACAGGCTGAACGCTTGTCTTTTCCACAGCAAGCTCGGTAATAAACTGATCAGCATTCTCAATATAAACGTCATTTACCTTGGAGCTATTTAGCCATCCGACTGTGCCACCATCCCAGAATTCATTTGTATCTCTATTTGGGGTCGCTCCATTCGAAACCCTTGCGATGTATTTGATCTTTCCATGCTCCCAATGCTCCGGTACTTCACCAATCCACTCGACACCTGAATCTTTCATTTTGACGCTGGGATCAAGGCCTTTGGTGACCACATGGCTGATCAATGCCTGCCGCTTTTCTTTCAGCAGTTTGATAAAGGTTTGCTTTTCGGCAATCAAGTTGTCGATGCGGGCGGTTTCGCGGTCGAGGAAATTCTCGATCTGTTCCTGGTCACTTTCAGGAGGAGTAACGAGTGGAAGACGCTTCAACTCATCATATTTTAGGGACTGCCGCATTCCGCTACCAAGGTTATAAAACACTTTGGTTTCATCGTATGAGCGCATCAAATAGTGCATGAACTTCGGTCGAATCTTTTTAGGTGTAACCGCAACATAGGCCGAAGTGATAATTCCACGCTCGTCGCAAATTGCTGAGCGCAGACTGCGTTTATCATTTTGTAGATCCGTTAAGCGGAAAATGATGTCGTTTTCATTCACTACCTGATACGTCTCAAAAGACCCCGGCAACAGACCCCCGAGCGTTTCAATATCCTTCTGAATAATTCGGCCGTAACTGAGCGATAACAGATTGTTTTCTATCATCCCTTTGTTGGAGATTTTTGACTCCGAAGCTACTGTGAACAATGGGCTAATATCCCAAGATGTGGGAACAGTTCCTATCCACTCCACTTCGGAATCTTTATAAGTGTGATAACCCTGCATCACTCCGCCACCTCTTCCAGCAAAGCCTGAATCCTTGCCTCACAGGCTTTCAAATCCGAATCAATGTCATGCAAATCACGTGGCGGAACATATTTGTAGAAATAGCGGTTAAAGTTAATTTCATAACCCACAACACCGACTTCACCGTCTTTGCTGTCGCGCACGCTGTAATCGATAAAGGCATCGGGTACATGGGGCAGCACTTCAGTTTTGAAATAGTCTTCCACTGAGGTACCAAAGGGTACGCTTTCGCTATCGTTCAGAGAGGTATCGGGGATGACCTGACCTTTATCATCCAGCACCGGATCGGCGTCTTCATCGCGCTCCATAAACACAGCAATAAAGGCATTGGCCAGAGCTTTGGTGATTTTACCAAAACCATCGGCTTTGTTTTTGGATTTGACGATATCAAAGGCCCAAGTGTATGCCTGTTCGCTGCTGTTTTCTTGCGTCAGTAAGTCTCTAAAGAAATCAATCCAGGCGGTTTGCTGCGCTTCTGCGAGTTTTTCAAAGGCTTTCTGTTCAAATAGCGATTTGATCTTGGCTTTGGTGATGACCAGCTTGGCTTTCAGCGGACGTTTGATGGCGACTTTGCGATAGGCAAAATCGGTGGTGTTAAAAATTTTGCTGCGTTCGTTGTCTTTAAAGGCTTCGTATTCGCGTAGCACATCGTCGATTTGTGCTTCACTCAGATATCGGCGCTTGGTGCCTTCGGATTTGCGCATGGCGGTCCAGGTGTCGCTGAGGTTGATCAGTTGTACCTTGTCTTTGCGGTGCGTCTCTTTGTGATTGGACAGAATCCACACATAGGTACCAATACCGGTGTTGAAAAACATATCGGTGGGTAAGGCGACTATGGCTTCAACCCAGTCTTGCTCTAACAGCCAGCGGCGGATTTCGCTTTCACCGGAACCCGCATCACCGGTAAACAAAGGCGAGCCAGACAAGACGATACCCACACGGCCACCACCGTTTTCCGGACGCTCCATTTTGCTGACCAGGTGCAGCAAGAACAGCATGGAACCATCGCTCACACGGGGCAATCCTGGGCCAAAGCGCCCAGCATATCCCATTTCATTGTGTTCCTTATCGACAGCGGCTTTGTCTTTATCCCATTTAATGCCAAAGGGCGGATTAGCCAACCCATAGTGGAATCGCTTGTCGCGGTGCTGATCGTTGGAGAGGGTGCTGCCTTGCTGGATGTTTTCGGATTTGTAGCCACGGATCAGCATGGCGGTTAAGGCCATGGCGTGGGTCTTGGGATCAAGCTCCTGGCCGTAGGGAACGATGGTAGCGGTAGAGCCCAGTTGCTGAATCTGGTCAATGGCATCGGAGATAAAGCCCAACAGACCGCACGCGGGATCATAGACAGTGCGTATCACACCGGTTTCGGAAAACACGGCTTCATCGGGTGCTAACACGAGCTTTGTCGCCAGATGCACCACATCTTTCGGGGTCATAAATTCCCCGGCCTTCTCGTTGATGCTGGCGGCAAACTGGCGGATCAAATCTTCATAGGCGTTGGACATCACTCGGTCTGACACCACGTCGGGATGCAGATCGATGGCCGCAAATTGCCGCGTCATACGAAACAGTAACCGGGCTTTATCCAATTCAAGCATGGTATTGATAAAACCGAATTCTTCGAAGATGACCCGTACATTGGCACTGAACTTACTAACGTAGTCTTCCAGGTTGGCGCGGGTATTGGTGCCGCCCAGGGTATCGAGGGAATATTGGCTGATGTTGTAGAAAGGCAATCCAGAATAGGAAGGCAGGATCATGTCCAGGTCGATACCGGAATCCTTTTCGCTTTCGTATTCCTTCAGAACGGCTTCCTTGGTGGGCTCCAGTACACACTCAAGTCGGCGTAAGAGCAGTAATGGGATAATGATGCGGGCAAAATCGGTATGTTTAAAATCGCCCCAAAGCTCATCAGCTATCTTCCAGATAAAGTTTGACAACGAGGTGCTATCGCTGGTCTTAATGGCTTCAGTCATCAAAATCCCCTAGGTTGAAAATAGGTCCTCCCAACTGTATTCGAGAGGTAAATGTAATCAATCATTAAATACGGTTTATGATAGATCGTTAGAAGGTAGATATCAATCAGGGAATGCGGTTTAAGATGGGCTTGCAAGTCAGGCTGTATTTTGATCAGTCAATCATTGAATACGGATACCCAAAATTTGTTATCCGCTATTGTCGGGATTCTAGTTGGCAGTGGTCAACATGTTGCTGCGCAAGATACAGAGGAAGGGTTGAGTTACGATTCAAGAGTGCTAGAGGAGGTAGTTGTCACGGCCAGAAAACGAGCTGAAAGCGCTATGTCGATTCCAGAGTCGATATCTGCATTTGGCAGTTCGCGCTTGGAGAGAAACGGTATTGATGGTTTGACTGATGTTGGCAACCTGGTGCCGAACATGTTCATGAGTGTCCGGGCGGATGGCTTTCCCAATGTTTCAATTCGTGGGCTAGGTGCCTTCGGCAACACTCAGGGCGTTGGATTCTATGTCGACGATGTTCAGGTCTTTTCGGGTATTAGTTCACATGTAGGTGATATTGATCGTATAGAAGTCCTAAAAGGGCCTCAGGGCATTCTATACGGCGGCTCAAATATTGGGGGCGCGGTAAAGTTCGTCAGCAAGCGACCGGTTCCCGAAGAGGTTCATGGGCGTGCCAAGACTAAAATCGGCACCGATGATTATTATGATGCTGAATTCGCCCTCAATGCCCCAATTGCCGGCAGTTGGGCTGCTCGTATCTTCGGTTATACCTTGGCTGACGATTCTTTCCTGACTAATCCGGGTACCCCCGGTACCAATACCGATCCTGATGCTGGCAAGCGAAGCGATATGGGTGGGCGTATTGCCATCGCTGGCAATGTGACAGACCGCCTGTCTTTGTATGCAAATCTGCGTTACAGCCATCTCGATGCACCAAACAACTTCTGGGTCAGGGAATTGGATCCAGATTTTGATTACCCATTGACGCTGGACGCGACAAGGAACCCCCGCCATAAAAAGGACAGCCTGTTTGGCACACTGGAATTAACCTACGACCTGGACGCGTTCACGGTGACCTCCTTGTCGTCCTATTTTGACGCGGATTCCGCGCGTACTGTTGATCTCGACCTGTCTCCCGCGTTCATTCTCGGCAGTGAGAGTCTGCACAATTACGAAACCATAACCCAAGAAGTTAGGCTAACCTCTACCGACGATTCACCGTTTCAGTGGTTGGCTGGCGTGTATTATATGGAGCATGAGCGGGATGAACTGTCGAACCTTATCATGCCCCCCGATACCGCTAGTCCTTTTCGCAATTACGATCAGGGGAGTGAGCAGCAGGCGGCCTTTGTCAACCTGACATACCGGTTCGATGCCATTGAGGTGGCCGGTGGTGCGCGGGTCAACCGCTGGGAAAGCTCAAGAACCAACCTGGATACCGGGCTGTCGGGGGAGCAGTCGGAAACAGACCTGTTGTTTCGCGGATCGTTATCGTGGTACTTCGATGAAGACAGTTCGCTTATCTACGGTGTTGTTGCCCAGGGTCTTGAGCCAGGTGGTTTTAACCTTACCAATTTCACCGGTTCCGGATCGCTATTCGGGTTTGGCCCGGAGGAAGCCACCAGCTATGAAATAGGCTACAAGGCACAACTCCTGAATGACAGCATGCAATTCACCCTTGCCGGCTTTTATATCGATTATGACGACAGGCAATTCGAACTCACCGTCGCCGATCCCAATGAGCAAGGCGTTGTTGAAGGAATTATAAACGCCGGTGATTCAACGCAGTGGGGGGTTGAAGGCGAATTGCAGTGGCAGTTTAGTAGAGCTTGGTCGGTCTCTGGCGGCGTTGGGTATCTAGACGCGTCGTGGGATGATGGCCTGGTCTCGCCGGTGAACAATACTGACCTGTCGGGGGAGAGACCGCCGCAGACTCCGGAGTGGAGTGGCACTGCCTCGCTCGATTACAGTAATCAGCTCAACGCCGACATGCGAGTTTTCGGTAGGCTGCAGTTACAATACAAAGCTGAAGTAAGTACCAACGCGCAGTTTATCGACGAGCCGGGTGATGACTTTTCGTTATGGGAAAACCCTTCCTATACCGTTGTAGACTTCAGTCTGGGCGCAAGGTGGAAATCATGGGAGTTCGTATTCTTAGTGGAAAACCTGCTCGATGAGGACTATTACGTTGATAGCGGGGAGTTTCCTAATTTCGATCCCACTATTTCCCAAGGTTCTGTGATTGCGGCGACACCGGAGCAGGTGCGACGCTATAGTTTATCCATGGAGTTCAGTTTCTAACGGGTTGTCTCAACATATAGTCTTGCTGAGATGTCCTCGGAAATACAGAGGATTACCTCTGCTGTATTTCTTCTAGTCCTTTTGGGTCTGTTTTAACTGAAAATGGAAAATACATGAAACTACCTAGTCAAAAATAGGTAGTATGATCTGTTTTTTTATAATATTGCATGTCTGCAAACGTGAATAAGCTGCTCCAAGACAAAGTTGTGCAGAGTCGCGCTGGAGGAAAGTCCTTGATGAACCCGAATAACAACAATAATGCTGCTGATGTTCAGCCAGCTTCCGGTATACAAGCGTGGGGGGTGGTTGGGTTGGCGGCTGGCGCACAGGCGGTCAGCAATATCGACCAGGCTGTGGTCGGTCTCGCCGCCGAGCCGATTATGGAGGAGCTGTCGCTCACCACCGCGCAGTATGGTTTTGTCGCTGGTAGCCTCTACACACTCTATTCTGTGGGGGGGATCGCTGTCGGCTTGCTGGCTGCGCCGCGCTTTAGCCCGCGTTCGATTTTGATTGTGATGCTTCTGCTCTGGTCGCTCTCTCAGTTGCCGATAGTTCTTGCGGCCTCGTTTACTGTCCTCGTTGCCTGTCGAGTGGTGCTTGGCGCCGCCGGGGGGGCGGGTACCGCGACCAGTATGAATATTTGCCATGAATGGTTTCCGGACAATCGCCGGTCAGTGCCCAGTTCCCTGCTGATGGTGGGCGGGCCAATCGGCACCATGGTAGCGGCGCCCGCGCTTACTTATATCATTATTTATTACGGCTGGCGCAGCGCCTTTCTGACATGTGCTGTGTTGGGGCTGGTCGTTATGTTCGGTTTTCTTCTGGTTCGGAGAAATGGACCCTATGCGGCTGAACCGGTGCCAGATCAAAAGGTGCACGAGGCGCCGGGGGAGTTTCGCCGCCTAGTGCTTGACCCTACCATTATCGGCAACGCCCTAGTTGGGTTATGTGCCTATTGGGTGATCGGTTTCATGATGGCGTGGCTGGCGCCCTATGTTCGGGATCAGGGGGGGCTCTCGGCAATGTCCAGCGGCTGGGCTCTCTCTTTTATCTTTCTTGCCCAGAGTATCATTGTGGTAGCCGTTGCCGCACTGTCGCAACGGTTACTTAATGCAGGGTACAGCTCGCGGGTCGGACGTAGCTATGTGATGGTGGCCTGCCTGCTTGGCAGTGCAGCTTGTTTCATCGCAATGGCGTTGGTTACCAACGGCGCTGCGCGGCTTGTTCTTGTCACGCTTGCTACGTCGTTGGCGGGCTCTATTTTTGCCTTGAGCTCGGCGATGATTACCGAGGTTGTACCTGGTGCAGAACGCTATCGCCTGATGACGATTACTTTTGCTTTGGTAACGCTCTCTGCACTGGTCTCCCCCGGCCTTGCCGGTGCTTCCATTGAGCTGGGCGCAACCCACGGCTGGCGTTTCGCGCTGCTGCAAATCGCGGCGGTGGGTGTGATAGGGGGGCTTATTGGTCTTCGGACCTTGCACCCGGCCGCGACTATTGCCCGCTTTAGTTCGGGGAGTGCGGCAGCGGTGGATGCCAAAGACTCGTCTTGAGGGCGGGGTTAGGGTGCGGGATTAAAATAAGATATAGAAAAATCTTATACCCCGGCGTGGCTTTCGAACATCCCTGAAGCGGTGGCTTGCTCCATAATGACGATTGATATCGTTAAGTCAGGAGAAGCTGCAATGCCAGTTTGTGTAACCGATATTACACGTGTTTCGGCAGCGGTGCTGGAACAGTATCAGGGTGCTGAAGTGGCCACGGTTCACGAAGCGCAGGGCCGCAAGGGCTTGATGGCTTCGTATATGCGCCCTATTTACCGCCCCGCAAATATTGTCGGCAATGCCGTAACCTGTGAGGTGGCGCCGGGTGATAACTGGATGCTGCATGTGGCAGTAGAGCAGTGCCAGCCGGGCGATGTTCTGGTAGTGGCGCCGACCAGCCCTTGTGAAGATGGCTATTTTGGCGACCTGCTGGCTACCTCGCTGATGGCCAGAGGTGTAGTTGGCTTGATAATTGATGCCGGTGTGCGCGATGTGGCCACACTGACTGAAATGGATTTCCCTGTCTGGTCCAAAGCCATTTTTGCTCAGGGCGCGGTCAAGGAAACCGTTGGCAATGTCAATGTTCCTGTGGTTTGTGCCGGTGCGCTGGTTAACCCTGGTGACTTAATTGTTGCGGATGACGATGGGGTTGTGGTTGTGCGCCGCGAAGAGGTGGAGGCCGTACATGCCAAGGCGCAGCAGCGTATAGCCAATGAAGATGTCAAGCGTGAGCGCTTGGCCGCTGGTGAGCTGGGACTGGATATCTACAATATGCGCGAACGTCTGGCGGAAAAGGGCCTGCGTTACGTGAAGTCGCTGGACGAAGCCTAATCATGCAGAAGGCGATTCCCTGTCAGGTTATGCGTGGCGGCACTTCCAAGGGGCTGTACTTTCTGGCTAGTGATCTGCCCACTGAGGCTGAAGCCCGTAACCGCTTGTTGCTGGCGGCAATGGGCTCTCCGGATGCCCGCCAGATTGATGGTATGGGTGGGGCGCACCCGCTCACCAGTAAGGTAGCGGTGATCTCGCCATCGTCGCTGCCCAGTGTGGATGTGGATTACCTGTTCTTGCAGGTAGTGGTGGATAAAGCCGAGGTTAGTGACGCTCAGAATTGCGGCAACATTCTGGCCGGTGTTGGGCCCTTTGCCATTGAGAATGGTTTGGTTGCCGCTGAGGACGGCCATACTGATGTCAGAATCCATATGGTTAATACCGGCGCCCGCGCGACGGCTCGGGTGGAAACCCCCGGCGGTAGCGTGAATTATGTTGGGCAGGCTCGTATCGATGGGGTGCCGGGCACGGCGGCGCCGATCCCGATCGATTTTCTCGATATTGCCGGCTCCAGTTGTGGTGCCTTGTTGCCTACAGGCAACACCCTCGATGTGATTGATGGCGTAGAAGTGAGCTGCATCGATAACGGTATGCCGGTGGTCTTGCTGCGGGCGGCAGACTTTGGCCTGAGCGGGTCGGAGTCTCCGGCCGAGCTGGAAGCCAATGCCGAGTTGAAAGCGCGCATCGAATCCATCCGCCTGGCGGCGGGCAAGCTGATGAATCTGGGCGATGTGACCAGCAAAACCGTGCCCAAAATGAGCCTGATTTCTGAACCGCTGGCGGGTGGTGCTGTTAATACCCGAACCTTTATTCCCCATCGTGTTCACGAAGCCATTGGTGTGTTGGGTTCGGTCAGCGTGGCCACCGGCTGTATGTTGCCGGGTTCGGTGGCGCAGTCCGTGGCAGCGGTGCCTGCGGCGGATGGCGTGTGCCAGCTTGAGGTGGAACACCCGACCGGTTTTTTCACCGTGGAAATGGACGTGGCGGGCAGTGACAGTATGGAGAGCTTTACCGTTAAGCGCGCGGCCTTGTTGCGCACGGCACGGCTGCTGATGCGCGGTGAAGTGATGGTGCCCGCCGAGTTGGAGAGTGGGCATGGCTGAGATGGATGTGGCTGAGATGGGTGTGAGCGAGGTGAAACGCATCGCGCTGATCGGTTTGGGCGAAGTGGGTCTGGCTGTGGCTGAGGATCTGCTTGAGAAAACGGAACTGGATTTGCAACTGTGGGACGCACAGTTTGGCGTGGCCGGCAGTGCAGCAGAAGCACACTGGGCGTCGCTGGCTTCCTCTGGCCGGGTAAGCCGGGCTGCGGATGCCGCAAGCGCCGCCGCAGGCTGTCAGCTGGTAATGTCGATGGTGACCGCCGAGCAGGCCGTGCCCGCCGCGGAATCAGTGTTGGCGGGCCTGTCTGCCCAAACCTGGTTTGTCGACCTTAACTCCATCTCTCCCGCAGCCAAAAAACAACTGTCAGAAATGGTGATGGCCACAGGCGGGCGCTTTGTTGAAGCCTCGGTGATGTCGCCGATTCACCCCAAGCGCAGCAATGCGCCGATCTTATTGGGCGGCCCCCACGCAGCGGCCTTCGAAGCCATCGGACAGCGGCTGGGCTTCAGCGACATGCGTGCCACCTCAACAGAGCTGGGCATCGCTGCTGCCACCAAAATGTGTCGCAGCGTGATTATCAAGGGTATGGAAGCCCTGGTTACTGAATCCCTGTTGGCGGCGCGGCACTACGGTGTCGACGAGGTGGTACTGGCCTCGCTGAATAACCTGTTCCCACGCCCTGACTGGCCAGAACATGCTCACTACCTGATTACCCGCTCGCTGCTGCACGGTGAGCGGCGCGCAGCGGAGATGCGCGAAGTGGCCAAGACCATCGAGCAAGCGGGGTTGTCGCCGTGGATGAGTGCGGCTTGTGCCGAGCGTCAGGACTGGGCGGCGCAATTTAAAGCCCAGCTGAGCGAGACCGAATTGAAACCCCTGCTGGACGCGATCAACGACGAGATTAGCACCATGACTGGAGAATCTTAGAAGTATGAAAATTATCGATTGCCACGGGCATTACACTACCGCGCCGGAACCCCACCAGCTGTTCCGCGAGGCTCAGCTGGAGGCCTATAAAAAAGGTGAAGCGCTGCCCGACGTGCCGCAAATCAGCGACGACCAGATTCGCGAAAGCATCGAACAGAACCAGATGCGCTTGCTGAAAGAGCGCGGCGCCGACATGACGATTTTCTCACCCCGCGCTTCCACCATGGCTCACCATGTTGGCGACGAGGCGGTGTCCAAGCAGTGGACCAGCGCCTGTAACGACCTGATTAGGCGGGTAGTCGATCTCTACCCCGAAACCTTTATTGGCGTGTGCCAGTTGCCTCAATCGCCAGGCGTGCCGATTGCCAATTCCATTGCCGAGTTGGAGCGCTGCGTTAATGAGTTGGGTTTTGTCGGCTGTAACCTGAACCCAGACCCCTCCGGTGGTCACTGGACCTCGGCACCGCTGACCGATAAAAGCTGGTACCCGTTCTATGAAAAAATGGTTGAGCTGGATGTGCCGGCGATGGTGCACGTGTCCGGTTCCTGCAACCACAACTTCCACGCTACCGGTGCCCACTACATCAACGCCGATACCACTGCGTTTATGCAGTTTCTTCAAGGTGATCTGTTCAAGGATTTCCCCGAATTGCGCTTTATTATCCCCCACGGCGGCGGTGCGGTGCCCTACCACTGGGGTCGCTATCGCGGCCTGGCGGATATGCTCAAGCAGCCGCCGCTGGACGAACACGTAATGAAGAACGTGTTCTTCGATACCTGTGTTTACCACCAGCCCGGTATCGACCTGCTGTTTGAGGTGATCGACATCGACAATATTCTGTTCGGCTCGGAAATGGTCGGCGCGGTGCGCGGCATCGACCCGCAAACCGGGCAGTATTTCGACGACACCAAACGCTATCTGGATGCGCTGAACCTTAGCGACGAAGACCGCTACAAGGTCTTTGAAGGCAATGCCCGCCGGGTGTATCCACGACTGGATGCCTCACTGAAGGAGCGGGGAGAATGAGTCAGTTTACCCCCGACGCTGACTGGCTGCACTGGCACCAGTCGCCCAGCAAACCGAACTACGTACCGCCCGCTGGCGCAGTCGATGCCCACTGCCACGTGCTTGGTCCCGGCGATCTGTTCCCCTTTGCGCCGGAGCGCAAGTACACCCCCTGTGACGCCTCCAAAGATCAGTTGTGGGCGTTGCGGGATTGCCTCGGTTTTTCCCGCAATGTTATTGTTCAGGCAACCTGTCACGGCGCGGATAACCGCGCGCTGGTTGATGCCTTGAACCACTCCAACGGTCTGGCTCGCGGCGTGGCCACGGTCAAGGCCAGTGTCACCGATGAAGAACTGGCGGCGCTGCACGCTGCCGGCGTGCGCGGTGTGCGCTTTAATTTTGTGAAGCGCCTGGTGGATGCGCTGCCCTTTGATTCGCTGGGCAGTATTGCTGAGCGCATTAAACCGCTGGGCTGGCATATCGTAATTTATTTCGAGGCAGGGGAGCTGCCCGAGTTGTATGACTTCTTTACAGCCCTGCCCACTACGGTGGTGGTAGACCACATGGGGCGCCCGGATGTCAGCAAGCCGGTGGATGGCCCCGAGTTTCAGCTGTTTGTAAAACTGTTAAGCGAGAACCAGAACTTCTGGTCCAAGGTGACCTGCCCTGAGCGCTTGTCGCTGACGGGGGCTCCTCGATACGACGACTTTGTGCCCTTTGGGCGGCACATTGTCGAGCAGTTTCCCGACCGGGTGCTGTGGGGCACAGACTGGCCACACCCGAATATGAAAAGCCATATGCCCGACGATGGCCATCTGGTTGATATGATTCCTCGCATCGCTCCCACGGCTGAGCTGCAGAAAAAACTGCTGGTTGATAACCCGATGCGGCTCTATTGGTCGGAATGAGCGACTGGAACAACAGGAGGCTTTTATGGCACTAGACAAACCCTATCAGGATATTCCCGGCACCACGATTTTTGACGCTGACATGGCGCGCAAGGGCTTTCATCTCAACCAGTTTTGCATGTCGTTGATGAAGGCCGAGAACCGCGAGCGCTTCAAGGCCGATCAGCGCGCCTATCTGGATGAGTGGCCGATGACCGAAGAGCAGAAACAGGCCGTGTTGGAGCGCGATTACAACCGCATGATGGTGCTTGGCGGCAATATTTATTTTCTGGCCAAGATCTTCTCCTCTGACGGGCTGAGCTTTCAGCACGCGGCTGCGACCATGACTGGTATGAGCCAACCGGAGTATGCCGAGATGATGCTGAATGGCGGACGCTCGCCAGAAGGCAATCTTTACAAATAGAATGCATCACACTTACGAACCATACTTAAGACGCTCTGAATAGAGAGCAATGAGGTACCACAATGGCAAGAATTACCGCGAGCGTATACTCGTCGCACGTGCCGGCCATTGGCGCGGCACTCGATAACGGCAAGTCCGACGACGATTACTGGAAGCCACTTTTTGCCGGTTACGATTATTCCAAACAGTGGATTCGTGAACAGAAACCCGATGTGGTTTTGTTGGTTTACAACGACCATGCCAGTGCTTTCGATTCCAATTTTGTGCCGACCTTTGCCATAGCCACGGGTGAAGAATTCAAACCTGCCGATGAGGGCTGGGGACCGCGCCCGGTACCGATAGTAAAAGGACATTCACGGTTGGCGGCGCATATTGCTCAGTCGGTAATACAGGATGAGTTTGATCTGACCGTGGTGAATAACCTGGATGTCGACCATGGCCTGACCGTGCCCTTGTCGCTGATGTTTGGCCAGCCAGAAGAATGGCCCTGCTTGGTCATTCCTATTGCCGTGAATGTGGTCTTGTATCCACCACCTTCCGGCAAGCGCTGCTTTAATCTGGGCAAAGCGCTGAGACGGGCCGTTGAATCTTTTGATGAAGACCTCAATGTACAAGTCTGGGGTACCGGCGGTATGAGCCACCAGTTGCAAGGCCCCCGCGCTGGCCTGATTAATAAGGAATTTGATAACGCATTTCTCGACCGCCTGGCTAATGAACCGGAGGCACTTGCCCAAATTCCACATCTTGACTACGTGCGACAGGCCGGTTCAGAAGGTATTGAATTGGTGATGTGGTTGATCGCCCGCGGTGCCATGCAGGACAAGGTGGTAGAGAAGCACCGCTTCTACCATGTGCCCGCCTCGAACACTGCGGTTGGACACATGATTTTGGAAAATCCCTGAATCGTCTCAACACATGAGTGTCGTTGTAATAATAGCAACGTCGAATTAATTAAATAGGTAAGGAGAACGCAATGAAGGTTCTGGTTTCCGGCCCCGGTGCATTTGGTATCAAGCACCTAGATGGCATAAAAAATATTCCCGGTGTGGAAGTGGTTTCACTGGTAGGGCGCACCCTAGAAAAAACCCAGGCCGTTGCTAATGACTACGGTATCGGGCACGTTTCCACCGACTTGACTCAAGCTCTGGCAGAGACTGAAGCCGAGGCGGTTATTCTGTGTACACCGACTCAGCAGCACGCATCCGAGTCGATTCAGTGCATGAAGGCCGGCAAACATGTACAGGTTGAAATTCCCCTGGCAGATAGCTGGGCTGATGCTGAAGCGGTAATGAAAACCCAGCAAGAGACGGGGCTGGTTTGTATGGTGGGGCATACCCGACGGTTTAATCCCTCGCATCAGTGGGTGCATAAACGCATAGAGAATGGCGAACTAAATATCCAACAGATGGATGTGCAGACTTACTTTTTCCGCCGCCAAAATATTAACGCCAAGGGTGAACCCCGAAGCTGGACTGATCATCTATTGTGGCATCATGCCGCACACACGGTGGATCTGTTTGCTTACCAGGCAGGTGATCCTATTGTTAAGGCGAATGCCGTGCAGGGGCCGATCCACCCCGAACTGGGTATTGCCATGGATATGTCTATCCAGATGAAAACCGAGAGCGGTAAAATCTGTACCCTGTCATTGTCTTTCAATAACGATGGCCCGCTGGGGACGTTTTTCCGTTATATCTGTGATAACGGTACCTATATCGCCCGCTACGACGACTTGGTAAACGGCAGAGAAGAGGTCATTGATGTCTCTCAGGTTGACGTCTCCATGAACGGCATCGAGCTGCAGGACCGGGAGTTCTTTGCGGCGATTGCCGAGGGCCGCGAGCCTAATTCCAGCGTGGCTAAAGTTTTGCCCTGTTACAAGGTGCTGCACGATCTGGAGCAACAACTTGAAGGTTAGTCGTTAAGCTCAAGCGCAATCAAAAAAGGAAGGTAGGATGAAACAGCGCAAAATTGGCGATTACCGAGTTCCCGCTATTGGCCTTGGGTGTATGAATCTGAGTCATGCCTACGGTTACCCACCGGACGAGGCTGATGCTATTCGTCTGTTGCACCGAGCCGTTGATCTAGGAGTGCGACACTTCGACACCGCCGCACTGTACGGCTTTGGGGCCAACGAAACGCTGCTGGGAAAAGCATTAAAGCCGTATCGCGGTGAGATTCACTTGGCCAGCAAGTGCGGTATGACCGGCGTTGACGGCAAACGGGTAATTGATGGTCGGGCAGAGACTCTGGAGAAGACCATCGACGAGTCGCTGAGGCATTTACAAACCGACCATATTAACCTGTATTACCTGCACCGATGGGATAAGAGCATTCCTATAGAAGAAAGTGTGGGTGCGTTGTCGCGGATGGTAGAGCAGGGCAAGGTCGGGGCGCTAGGCTTGTCTGAGGTGTCTGCCGAAACGTTGCGCAAAGCTCACGCGGTGCATCCCATTACCGCGGTGCAAACGGAGTATTCACTGTGGACGCGCAATGCGGAAATTGCCGTGCTGGATGCTTGTCGGGAACTGGACGCAACTTTTGTGGCATTTTCTCCGGTGGGGCGCGGTTTTCTGGCTGGTGCTGTGGCTGATCCAGCCCAATTTCTTGAAAAAGATATCCGCCGTAATATGCCGCGTTTTGAAGAACCCCACTTTAGCGCTAACCGGCAATGTCTGTGGGAGCTAGCTGATCTTGCGTATGAGAGTCAGTGCACCATGGCGCAGTTGGCGCTTGCTTGGCTTCTAACGCGCGGAGAGCATGTACTGCCTATTCCGGGAACAACAAGTGTGAGCCATTTAAATGAGAACTTTAATTCCCTTGAAGTGAATCTTTCGAGGGAAGTAATTGAGAAGTTGGATGGTTTTTTAAATAGGCATTCCATCAAGGGACGTCGCTACCCTGAAAGCACTCAAAATGAGATAGATACTGAAGAGTATTTTAACGGATTGTTGCAAAATTTGTCTGAATTTTAGCCAGGTTTCTGGCCAATCCGTGCGTGAGGTATAATCGCACTACAGTAATGAGAGGAACACCAAATGGTAGGTCCAAGAGTACAGTAGCTCGGTAGATGAGGCCCTGATGCACGCTTCTAGCTCGAACGTCTGCCTCATTAATCCTGGAGAGCAACCTCCCGATCGGGCAATCCGAGTCGAATTCGGCAGCTAAGGCTCTCGACAGCCGCTTTCTTATTCTTATGGGCTTGCGCCTAAGCAGGCTCAACACCCCCCGCAAATATGATGCCTTACAACGATGATGCGTCATTGTCGCTGGATAATTAACCTGGGAAGGGCTTACAGCAGCGCTGTTTCCCATTCTTTGACCCTGCTAAAAATCGCATCGCCAAACCCCAAGCTTTCGAATTTCCAGCACAGTGGGGTACTAGGGATTTTCCGTCCAAAAACGACAAGAATCGCTGAAAGCCCCGCCATCCGAGGCCTCCCAGGGGGTATTACTTTTCCCGAACCGGTAAATATCCCTCGATTGTGCGCATCAGTTCCTCCAGATCCGGTAGTTTTTCACTCATTTCGAAGGTATAGATACCCTTCAAGTTGATGTTATACCAAGCCACTGGAGAAGCCTGTTTGACAATCTGTATTCGCTTATCGTCATTCTGATATTCGAAGCTCGTCAGCAGCTGGCTGAGTATGCTGGAATTGAAGTAAATAATGGCGTTGGTGACCAAGCGCGCGCATTCGTTCCATAGTTGGATTTCTTCATCAGAGCTGCCCCGGAACTGATCCCCATTGACGTTGCTGATTGCTCGACGCAGCTGGTGGTAAGCTTCCCCCCGATTAAGGGCTCGCTGAACGTAGTTACGCAGGCTGGCATCATCGATGTAGTTCAACAAGTAATTCGCTTTTACCAAGCGGTTGTACTCCGTTAGGGCCTCCAGCAAGGGATGGTTTTTCTTGTACCCGGAGAGTTTACGAACCAGCGTGGCCTGTGTCGTTTTTCGCTCCTTGAGTGACACTGCGATCCGTTGGATGGTGTCCCAGTGCTGCATGATACGTTTGGTATTGATGGCTTTTTTCAGGCGTAGCTGAATTCTCTGATCTTTGTCTTCTTTTACATCAAACATCTCGTTGATGACGCGACTAACCTGCGCGTAACGCGGTGCAAAGCTGTATCCAAACAAGTCTAGCAGAGCGAAGTTGACGTGATTAACTCCGTGGGTATCCGTAGAGAGCACGTCCGGAATGATTTCCGAGCTGTTATTCATCAGCAAGTCAAAGATGTAATGGGATTCGTGTTCATTCGCTCCGATCACCCTGGCGTTAATAGCGGCATGGTTAGCGATTAAGCTCATGGCCGAGACGCCTTTCTGAGTTCCAAAGTACTTCGATGAATAGCGGGTTTTGAAGGTCTCTCGCCGGGCCTCAAACTTTTGACCATCGGCACTGGCGTGGATAATATCCTCTTGGATATTGTAATGCTTGAAGATTGGAAGCATGGCCGTCGCATTGTTGATGTTGTCGTTGGCAGCATTCAGGGTTTCCAGTCGCAGGTAATTCGCTTGGATGGTACTGAGCTGATCATAAGTGCGATCGGAGATTTGAGCCATGCCGTAGATGCCTTGGTTCGTTGCATTCCCCACCAGAATCGCCAGAAGGTCATATTCGTGGGCTCGGTTCTTGGACTGAGCGCCCAGCACATGTTCAAAGCACTCAATGAAGCCGGTATCACGGTCCACCATGCGCAGCACATCGGCAACGCCCGTCGTCGGTATCTGCTGGAAGAAGGGGTTGTTGACCAAGTACTTTTTACTCCCCGTCGGCAACCGCCATAGGCGCTTACCCTTCGGATTACGTAGGATAATGTTCCGGTTGTCATCCTGTTCCAGGTAGTCACTGACCTCATACAAACGGATCTCCAGATCATTGGCTGTTCGCTCGATCAGCTTACTCGGTTCAGCGGTCAACTTTGGTAGCTGAGTTTGCTCCAGCAAATTGTGCTTTTCTCTTCGCCAGCGTTCTCGACTCACCAGATCTGCATCCAAGGCCCGGTATTTAATGACATCAGGCAAGGTCAGCTGGCCATTCAACCGATCGGGGATCTGTAGATACAGGTACCATTCGTAGCGATCTGGGTTAAACGTCCCACCCTCGTCCTGCAAGAACGGTAATTGTTTCTTGGAGGGCAACCGGGCGTCTATCGTTGCATTTGAGATGACCCCTTGTGCTGCAAGATCAAGCCGAGCGTGATTCAGTGCTGCTGCCAGGCGTTGGGCGCCTGCGCTGGCTTCATAGCGTAGGCAAAGAAACAGCTGCCGAAGCAACCCTTCCCTTAAGCTATCTCTCTGGTCATAGTATTGCCACATAGCTTCCTCAACGGAACGCTTTTGTTCATTCAGGAACAGGTAGACAGACTTCAGATCTTTCTCCGCAAGCAGCTTCAGCGCTTTCTGTCTTACCGCCCCAAACGGTTGCTGTTGATCGATGCTATCATCAATGAACAGATGTAGAACTTCCGCAGCCTTGCTGACATTTTTAGCGGCTTTTTGCCAATCTTGATAAACTACTTCCTGCGCATAAGCCTTCGATTTATTCTTGGCCTGTCGGACATGATGAACAAAACCATCGGCTATGCGTTCCAACGCCTGCTGCCAGCGGAACTGCAAATAGCACAGGAGATAAAGCCTCTGATTTCCCACAGACTGCCGCTTCAGTTTAGCCCCATAGTAATCGACCCGTTCTGCAAAGTGCTGCTGATTTTTCTGGGACAACGATAGCGTACTCAATATGGCATTCACTTGCGACATCCAGTGCTGGATGTGGCGATGTACGGTCAGCTCCTTCTCCAGCTCAGTTCCTGTGAAGTTACGGGCAGATTGACGTAACTGTCGCAACGTTAGCGATCCGTCTACGTTTACGAGGGCAGCCAATGCGTCTTTTAGCTCCTGAGGCAGTTCGAGATCTACGTGGGTAATCAGCCGATCTTGCTCCTGACCAACAACCTGGCTGATGATCTTTTGCAGGGTGCTGTAGGCAGGGATCGCAATTTTCTGCCCTGATAAATACTCAATCGCTGCGTCGAAGAGGTGCCTCGGAGCAGACCAGGCTTTGGCCTGCTGCGTTAGGTGGGCTACCAAAGCAGATCCATGGGCTTTAAAACTCCAGCGCTGGTATTCGCAGAGTTCGAATATCCGCTTGTAAATCCTCTCGTTTTCTTTCTGCGAGAGATTGAACGGTCTGAAGCCGGGTCCTGGCAGTACCGTTTCGTGGACGTGCTTTAGATCATGTTTTATCTGATGAAATCCAGGATTCAGCACTACAGGTTTAGCCTTAAAATAACCCAGCAGCACAATAAACATGTAGCGCTGCCCACGATTTCGGAATTTATTAGCGACAGCCAGTTCCTTGTCGTTCAGAGCGAAAATGAAGCGTTGATCGTTGGACGTGAAAATTGGGGGCCCATAAAAATCGTCTTGTTCTGCATCGGACAAGATTTGAACACGTTCTTCATATGCCATACGTTTAGCCTAAAAAGGCCAAATCTTAACCAAAATTGGTGTAAATATGGACTTCAGAAAAAGCAATCCCCTCTTGGAGGCCCCGGATGGCGGGGCTTTCGGCGATTATTGTCGTTTTTGGACGGAAAAACCCTAGTACCCC
>MDSZ01247190.1_pt1 | contig 35903 bp, 15 predicted proteins | sample 811201 | NCBI WGS metagenome assembly MDSZ01 (sample SAMN05326647, study PRJNA326480) | marine metagenome | isolation source: seawater | place: Indian Ocean: North | collected 2010
AACTGAACTTATGTATTTAATACCTTCCAAGATTTCTTTTCTTTCATAGAACTCCATAAATGGTTTACCTTTTTTTCTTGTTAACCATTCATCTGAATTTAATCCTACGATTACTTGGTGTCCTAAATTAGAAGCTTCTCTGAACATTCTCATATGTCCTTTGTGGATGGGGTCGAATCCCCCTGATAGGATTATAACTGATTTACGCCAATCTATATTGAATTTACTACTCATTATAACCTCTTTTTTTTAAAATTCTTGATAATTTTCTAAACTTTTTCTTATTTCTGATACATTTTGATGAATTTCGATTATTTCTACATCAACTGTAAGTTTGTTTTCAATTTTTTCAATTGATTCTGACAAGTCTTTATTTGTTACTTTGCTCATTGTTTTTACCTCCCGATGGTGATATTTTTAAGTCTTTTAACATTTTTTCATAACTTGTACTATTTTTTTCTTCTTTTCTTCTTTGTTTTTCTCTTTGAACCCTATCATGTTCTTCATAATACAACTCAAATCTTTCATAATCTGTGAGTTCAGGGTCATCCAACAAAAATTCTTTAATTTCTTTCAACGACATATATTCAGCTACATCTTCTATATGTGGTTTTTTAAAATGAGGTCTTTTTTCTATGGGTTTCTTTTTAGGATTATTTTTATTTTTTTTGTTATATTCTTTTTCCCAAGCTCGTAGGAAGTTATCAAATTGGTCTACGAGTTTTTCGTACTCCTCATCTGTCATCTCAGGAAGATTCCAATCCATAAATGTTTCATCTACATATTGGTCTCTTGATTTTTTTTGGGGAGGTTTCTTATTGTTATTATCTTTTTTGAAGATTGCATCATAAGAATTAAGTAATTCTGATATTAACCAATTACAAACATTGACTTTTTGTACAGAATCCTTATCTTCACTAGCTGCAGCTTCAAATTGAACATCATCAAGAAATTCGATAAGATTGTTAAGTACCTCTTCAGATATAATTTTATATTTCACTAGTCTTCCCATTAATACCCCGCTTTTTAGTTTCTTTATATAAATATAAGATTAATATCTAAAACAACTTATAAATTTAAGCTTAGTCACATTCATTATAATATTTATCTTGCCAAGCGTCTAGTATTGGTAGTGCGTACTCTTTAATATTAGCAAGATAAGTTGACCCGTCATTACAACCACAAGAGTTGGTGTTACTTGAACATTTTAAAAGTGGTCTCCAGTCTTTTACGGCGTTTGTACAGGTACTCCCTTGCCACCAATACTCACAAACGCCGGTGGAACAATCTTGATAAAAGTAATCATAACAACACTTACCATAATTATCACCTTGCGTATTTCCCCCACAATAATTTACAGCTTCCTGATATGTCAGCATATAGAAAAAATCCTCATCTCCATTGATTGAACCTGCGTAATCGTAGATACCACCACCACCACCATAGATGTCACATTTGTCTTCTTGGTCACCCCAGGGGCCTAAGTAAGTCCCAGTCTCACATTTACCGTATCCTAGAGAAAATACACCTCTATTACAATAATCTGAATCTCCACAAAAATCAAGTTGTGGTATCCTTCCTACACTAGAATTTGGTACTAAGTTAATATTCCAACAATCACAACCATCGTGACTCTCTATCCATCCACTATCTTCAGACCACACACTAGCTTCAAACCAACACCTCAAATCATCTGGGAATTCATAATCATTAAAATTGTCTTTATATACTGTTGTAACTTCATTACATCTACCACAACAACTTCCACCATAAGCATTATTCTGTACAAAAGGTGGTTCAGGGTCACAATTATCTTCCATCCAATAATCTAAATTACCGTTCCCTGGTCCAAGGTATTCAGCACACTCACTACCATCACATTCACCACACGCGTTTACATCAAAAGCACAATCTGCATTATTTATACATACTCCCATTTCAAATGAACTAGCTTGATCACCACACCAGTCTGATGAACATAGTCTTTGAGATGGACCACATGGTGGAAGTGAATAAAAAATATCACCACCAGCGTTACCGTGACCACCACAACATTCTCCTGTCATTTCATCAGTTGTGTTTGTAGGACAATCAATGTCCGTGTCTTGAACAGAACCTAAAGGACATCCACCACAAACACAATCACAGGTTCCACCTATGTAATCATTTTGATGTGGATACCAATCCCACAGATAATCCATCCCATTATTGGATTGATTTCCTTCTGTCAACAACCATTTAATGTAATGTGGTCTTTCTCGTGGTATACCACCACTACTGTTAGGATGAGTCTCACCCCATTTATATTTAGAATAAGGACTACAAGGTCCTATACTACATTCACCTGAATATTCACCGGTACTTTCATCATAAAGACAATCATCACCCATATCTGCCACATTTCCTTCTTCATCACATCCTAGACAACTTGTAAAAGTATCAAAAGGTGCATTAGATAGAGCGTAACCATTTGACACATCAGCTGGACATGGCCATACTTGTTCAGAACACATATAATTATCATTGATACCACAATGCATATAAGGGAGCATCCAATCAGCTTCTATACGACAATGACCATCAGTGTTAGCTAAAGAAGTCGCACCGTCAGCTTGACAAACCAAATCACAAGCTTCATCACATCCACCTGGACAACCATAACCATCACAATATTGTCTCACACCAGGACCATTTCCAGTGTTCCATGAAGAAGGATATCCGTTAGGGAAATTAGTCAAGTCTACACCGTCATTTGTCCACCACCAATCATAACGAGTTAACCCATGTAAAGCTCCTCCTGGGGAACAGTACTCATTAAGTGGATTTAGAATATCATGATGATATACTCTACAATTTGAAGTTCCTTGTGGTATACAAGGTCTACCACACATTTCAGGGACTGAGTCACCAGCACAAACCATACCACAAGACCTATTTAAATCTGGTATACCATCACCATCACAATCTTCAAAATATTCTGTACCATTTGTTCCACCACAATTTGAAGTGTTGTAATAATATTGATTATAAGGTTCAGTTGTAGCATCAGTATTACCACCACACAAACCAACATTTTCACAATCATATATCAATGGTTCACAACAACAATCTGTACGAGTTGTATTAATAGTTATTGGTGGATTATCTACACCACGATCAGATATAATTGGTTTGTCAAATTTTTGAACTGATGCTGGTTTGGGTATAGGTTTTATTCTATTTCTTGATGATATCATGGTAAAGTTACTTTTCTTAACTTTTTGATTTAGTTTATTACCTTTACCACCACTACGAACCTCACCACCACTATCAGTAGGTCCACAATTACACCCACCACATTGTTGACCGGTAGGATTTCCTGCAGGGTCATATAAATTATCTGGACTACATTGTGGTGGATATCCGGGTAAACAGTTATCAGTTTGTACAGTGCACCATCCCGATTGAGATGCAGCCCCAGACGGAGTTGCACATTCACAAGTTCCTGTATTTTCTGGTACAACACCTTGATCAGTTACACCACCGATTGTTGTATTACCTATTGGTGTCATTCCACCACTACCATTACCTGGATCTGGAGGATCTGGATTATCAACATGCCCCCAATCCTGGCTGCTTATTCCTACAAAATAATCGCCTACTTGACCACCCCAACCTGAAACGACTAGGTAATATTGTCTATCAACACATTGACCACCTGTGTTCCCATGTTGAACATTTATATATAAACATGATTCATTATCGTAATTTGCGGGGTTGTTTGACTGGTTATTACCTGGATCATAACAATTAGCGTTATAAAACGATTCTGGACATCCATCATCCACTGAGTGTATCTTAACTCCATTCATATCATAAATGGATAACACTGTGTCAAAATTTGTAGCTTCTTGACCTCCACCACAAGTAGTCATCCAATAATCAGTACCACCACCTGACATTCCTTGACAATCTGTTAAGGTTATAATATGAGTAGTATCTCTTGAAGGATCTTGACTGATTGCCGCATCATTCCACTGATCTGGACTACCTATCGTAGTGTCTTCCGCCATGTTTTCTGGGTAAACAGTAGTCATTTTATCACCAAAACCTGGTACATCAAAACCAGCCGCGGCTGAAGCTGCACATATTGACACACAACAATCTTGGTCATTACCACCTGTTAGGTTACAATGACTATAATCATCATCACCAGCCCATTCTCTGCAATGTTGACACCCTGAACCATCTTTACAACCACCTGGTAAATAACCACAAGAATCTTCATAAGAATGCCAAGTGTTGTTACTTGAATCTTCCCACTCAACACAAGGACAGTAGTTTGAACCCCAAGAAGTGAAACAACAAGGTCTACAACCTTTTTTTCCAGTGGAAGATACCGTTTCAGTGTTACCATCACAATATTCCCCTGGTGCACAATCTGAGTGACAGGTACAAAAGTCCGCAAAATAATTATTAGAATTAGGTAAATTGTCACAGCCATCTATATCTCCACCACAGACACCACAACAATCAAGAGGAAAATCACACATAGAATCTAATCCACCGTCAAGCATACACCACGAACAATCTTCAAAAGAACCCCATTCACTCAGATATGTACCTTCGGGTTGCTGTTCACCCCAACAATTAGTGTATTCTGGTTCAGTTCCACAAGGATATGTTGATACAGGATTACCATCACATGTTATCATTTTTGTCCAACCATTAGTTGAGTTATATGAGTAACCTGTCCAATCAGCTTGTAATGGTGCCGCACCAGCGTATCTTAAACAATCTCCCATACTTGAATAACACATAGTGGTATAATCTAGTCCACTACACAATGGGTTACTTAAAGCTCCCGATGGATGACCCATCATTCCACAAAACCACTCAGCGTTGGTGAGATCACACTTCAAACCTTGACCTTCGTTCCAGGTAAAGTCATTTTCTACACAAAATTCACAATTTGAATCGCTTAAACATGAACTTAAACTTGGATGACCACCTTGATTTACAAAAGCTTGATAAGCACCTTGATAAGCATAAGAATGATGATCTCCAACTTGGCCATGATGGTCATAGCCTAGGCCTCCATAAAAACAATAATTTGTTGATGTGTCAGGAGTTGGTCCATCTAAACAAGTATTTATCGAATTGTTACATTCGATGTAACCATCAGCACCTGCTAAATTACCTAAAGAACTACAATAATCTGCACATGTTCCATCAGAAATGTTAGCACAATAAGCGTAAATACAACTTCCGTCATCATATCCTGCTAAATTATGAAAATTTATAGCTTCTGTATCTGTACAACCATCTTCATTTAATTCTGGAGGACAATCCCATTCGTTACAAGCTAATGAATTATCCCAACAAGTAACTGGATAACAACTTGCCATATTTGATGTATAACAACACACACCACATGGACCGATTGTTGCACCACCACCACATTCACCAAAACAATCTAAAACATTACCATCACAATCACACGCACCAGGTGGTATACCAGGACCATTACAAACACCACATTCATCATACTCACCAACACATTCATCTATAAAACCATCAAAACCTTCTTCCCATTGGTCACAGATACCATCATTGTCATCATCAGCTAAACAACCACATTCATTTACATAGTCGACACCAACATAAGTACAAGAACCATCGTCCTCATTCGCTCCTACATAGTAATTACAAGCAGCTTGGTCTGTACATCCTAGAACAGGATATTGACAACATACATCTTGACAAGCTTGTGGATTAGCTGAGCAGATTGGAGTATAAAAACCACCATCACTACAAGTACCATCTTGATTGACACTATTAAAAAGATAATTTAAAGCTTCTGGATCTAAACAACTACATGTAGGATTTCCGTAACATTGTACCAGATCTTCTAAACCTGGATCAACACCACCACCACACCAACCCTCTGGTTGTATTCCACCATCAATTGCTAGTTCATCAGCACCATTAGAACAATCTACATAACCATCACAAACATTGGGTAAGGGTATACATTCTGTACCGTCACCATGACAATCGAATTGATTGTCATTACAAGTTTGAGTTTGTGAAAAGCCACACGGTATATCAGGATTGTTAGGTATGAGATTACCATCAACACATACACCAGTCCTAGCTGTATAACCTGTACCTTGTGGTTGACAAACAGGTGCTACACCTGTACAATAACATTCTCCAGATCCTTGACCCATGACATAGTCACCAACGACACAATTCTGATTTCCTGCTCCAAAATTACAATAACTATTTTCTCCATGACTAATTTGACAATCCATATTACTACGACAGTCACATTGCGGTCTATTAAAATAATTATCATTTGGATATCCCAGGTTATCTCTTAAACATTCTGTTTGAGCAACTATAGTACCTTGATGGTCTTCATGGGGATGATAGACACAGTTATACTCTGTTTTACATCCATAGTGATATCCCACCGATGACAATGTTTCACAACAAACTTTTCCTATAGAATCACAACTCATTTATTTTCCTTTGTCTTTATTAACAGTTACAATTAGCAGTATAATGATTTATTAACTCATAATCCATAATCCAAGAACCATAACCACTCTGGTCAGCGTTTGAATTATAAGTATTACACCCACACGCGTTATTTTGACTAGCACATTTTAAAACACTTGACCACGATTGTATACAACTGCTACCACCTGAAAAATTTCCACATGCTCGCTCAGCTTCTTCCTTACCTATAGGTTCTCCGTAGTTCCAGTCATAACTATTTGGAAGTGGCTGTCCTTCTTCCCAATAGTAGCAAACATCAAAGGAATTTTCATTACATGTAGTGTCTTGACATTTACATGAAGCGAAACCTATACTTTCTGCACCATTATTACAATATTTTGTATCACCACACCAATATAAAATTGGAAAAGTTTGCCAATTATTACCCCCACATGTAGCTGTGGTACAAGCGTCTTTACAACCCATATTTTGTGCCATCGAAACTGGTTGGTTATTAAATTCACCGACACACCAAACATCACCATTTACAGAACCAGCTATACTATTACAATCTCCACAACATTCAGACCAACTATTACCATACAAATTAGTAGCTTTACAATTATTATAATTAAGATAATAGTCAATTGTATTTTGAGGATAAGAACCTTCATTATACATCCACACAGCACATTCATTTTGTGATGGACATTCGTTTTCATCACATACTAAACTTCCTTCCCAACATTCAATTACTGAAGCGTTATTACCACCACAAACACCACAATCATCTGTCTCAAGACATGGGTCATATCCTGTACATCCACAACATACTCCATCACAACCAAATTGATTACAAGGACAGTTATCATCAACATCACCATCAACACCACCAAGTGAACAAGGTATACATACATGTCCACAAGCTTCTATTGGAGAATCACTAGGACAAACTGCACCACACATACGATTTATATTTGGTATTCCATCTTGGTCACAATCTTCACATACTTCGATTGGATATTCACAATATTCGTTATTATAATAATCATCACCTGTATAATTACAAGCTGATGGGTCATCACATCCATCGACTTGGTCGACACAACAAACATTGATATTATATAAACAAGAACCATCATCTATTTGAGCTGATGGATTATAATTATTCGCAACAGAATCGGTACATCCTTGAACCATGTTAATGATAGGATTACCTGTTTCAATACAATTACAACAACCTCTATATCTATCTTGACCTGGTTGAACATGAAAAAACCCTATTCCACTTCTTTCAGCAAATCTTGTACCACAATCTCCATTTCTATCACAAACCTCAACACCTGGGTATCCACAAGCGTAACAATAAAAATCACAATAAAAATCAGATATTTCCATATAGTTGTAACCCCAAGCACCCATGTCACCTGTGGTAGGACAATGAAATCCATCACCTTCAACATCACTCATGTACCAATCATCACTTGAACCATGATTATTAATAAACGCTTCTGATTGATTACCATCAACTCTAATATTTTGACAAGTAAAATTGTCCGGAGCTCCATTTTCCCACCATAAATACTGCCAACCACTATTACCATTAGGACCATTATAAGATGCTCCTGTTCCATAATAAGAGTTGTATGTGCAATATAATGTATCTAAACTATCAAACCAATTTACACCACTATTTCCTTGTATTGTATGATTAGAACAACTAGAATCATAGTTATCAGCGTAGTCAAGAGCACAACAAGCACCTCCACCAGAAGGTGATGATGTTGGTGGACACATTTCACCTGGACAAGCTGATGTATCATGATTAAAATAACCCTTATTCTGACAATATTGTTGACGGTCATTATAAATTGACCAATATGTATTAGCATCAATATTGTTTTCTGTTACACAATGAATGTGATCTTCAATACAAGAAATGTAATCACAACAACTAGTTGAAGAACCATCTGGACAATTGGTAGCAGTTGGTTTATAATTACAAGCTTCAGGGTCAGTACAACCATGACAACTATAATCACATGAACCATTATCTTCAGTAGCTTGTGACTCATAATTACAAGCTGTTGAATCTGTACATCCATACACTTCAAACTCATCACAGGTACCATCTCCATCTGAATCATTGATACAACTACCATCACAATTTAAATATAATAAATCTGGACCACCAGTTGAAATATTAGAATTATTCGCGTAGTAACAAGAACCATCTTCTTGAGTAGCTTGTGGATTATAATTACAAGCTACACCATCCATACATCCAAGAATAGGATATTGACAACATACATCTTGACAAACTTGTGGATTAGCTGCACATATTGGAGCGTAAAAACACTCATCATGACAAACACCATTTTGGTCAACACAGTTTAAATTAAAATTTGTAGCTTCTGGATCTAAACAAGCACATGTATTATTTCCGTGACACTCTGGTGTTGGGTCAGCAAACTGACAAAATCCATCTGGTTGTATTCCACCATCACTTACTTGTTCATCAGCGCCGTTTAGACAATCTACATTACTATTACAAGCGTAGCCCGCGTATATACAATCTGAACCATTTGGAGCTCCACCTGGACCACAATAAAAATAACCAGCTGGACAAAGTGGTTCAGAAGCTTCCATCCACCTTTCAAATGTATCTGGTCCTAAACCTCCACCACATGTCATTTGATTCCAATTTCCCTGTTCATCACCATAATTTAACATTCTCATACAACTAGGATTTCTGTTTTCACACCAAATACATTGATTATAGTCAGCTCCATCACCATAATGTGAATTAATATTACAATTAATTTCAGTTTGATGAACACTACAGGGAGAACCAGAAGTACCATCAGTAGAACCACAATCTACCCATTCATTTACATTACATTGCATGTGTGTTAAATCAATATCTGCTGGTGTATTTATTGTGTCATCTAATTCTGGTTTTTGAACTACACAATTGTAACCTTTTTTACGATAATGTTTGTCCTTGACCGTTACATACTTTTCACATACAACATCATTTTTGGCGTATCTTATTGGTGGAGTCTTGAAAACAAAAGGTTTTTCAATACGCTCTTTCTTTTCAGCTCGGGTAGCCGCTAACTGTCTATTTTTTAAACGCAGTTTTGCTAACTTATTTCTTTTATAATTTTTTCGTTTCAATGTAAAAACTCCAAATAGTCACCTATAAATATATAAATATAATTATTTAACATATAAATTTGTTTATCTATCATCTTGTAAAACGACCTCCAATATAACAATAATGAGGTTGTATCTGACATACATCTATAACTTCATATTCATAACTCATCACAAAAGCTGTATCTGCTGTAAATAGGTCTTGAGTTTCATCAAAACCTAAACCAATATTCCAATGATATTGATCTAAAGCCGCTTGAGTACCCATATACATACCCGCTACACCTGCACATTTTATGGGTACACTATTATCGTCATACCTTGTAAATTTTTGTGAAAAATCAACATAACCAAGAAGGTTATTTTCTTGAACATGTTCCATAAAGTTACTAGATAAGTATCCTCCTGTCCATCCCGTGTTAACAATTCCACCAAAATCACTATTGATGAAATTAAAATTACAAGTAGCTGACCCATGCATATTACTATCTGCAGCTGGTGTCAAAGGCCTTTGAAATCCAAATGTATGTCGGTCATCAGGAAGAGTGTAACAATTATCAACTAAGTCTGAATTTAAATCACCCTCACCATTAGGACAAATAAATTCTCCCCATTCTTGGTCTGGATAAGATGGACCAGCATCAACCCATTGTACACAATCTATAAGTGGTGCAATACCTGCTGGAGATGTAGCTGGACAATACCAATCCCATTCATTTCTTGATGTCTCTCTATCACTGCACATTGAAGAACAACTACATACATCTTCTGCTGTTTCACCTTCACATTGGTCATTGGCTTCACAAGGATAGGTACATCCACAAGGGTAACATCCCGGCATTGAATAACCATAATCATAACCAGAACAATCACAATACTCACCCCAATTGCAATCCCAAGACTCCGTACATCCAGAAACAAAACCACAATCTTCATAACTTAAACCACAAGCTTCAAAACAATCTCCATCAGAACCCCAAGATGGATCTGAGTATGTACAACAATCTGAACATGGATAACACATACCACCTGAATCACAATATCCATCACAACAATCATCATATGAATTACATGCTCCATATACTTCTGAACAATCGTCACCACCACCATCATCATCACAGTCACCCTCATCATAATTAAACTCAGAACAATAGTAGTCATGGATCCAATAACTTCCATCATCACAGTCACCATCACCTACTAAATATTCATAACCATCACAGTTAAATCCACCACAATCGATACAATGACACCAACAACCATTTGATTCAAAACCATAACCAACATAATTATAATTATTACATTCAGCATCACAATCTAAACCTTCACATTCAGGTTCATATGGTAACCATTCAGTACAATCAAAAATACTGTCACAATATCCATCACCAGGCCAACCATTTTCTTCTTCCCACTCACAATTATTTCCGTTACAATCCACACATGGACAATAACAATCACCTTCCCAAAATGATGGGCCAATGTATGAACCACAAGCATCAATACACTCTTGTGTTTCCTCATCACAATCACAAGGCTCACCACAAGCTTGTCCACAATCTCCCTCAACAGAATCTTCGAAGAAACAACATATTTCATTGAAACAAGGTGCTGTATTTCCACAATCGTCACAATAACCAACATTTTCACCATAGTCAACACAATACTGACCAGATAAACAATCACTAGAATTATAACATGGAGTTACACCATCATCACCACCATCATCATCAAAACACTCACTTGGAGTGTCATCACCTAATATATCCACACAATCACATTGTTCATAATAGAAATCAGCGATATAGTCTGCACAAGAGAAAAAGTTACAAGTATCACCAGCACTTTCACCATCACAATATCCATCATTGACCCAATTTTGAGGACAACAAACACCATCACAATCTCTTATATAACATCCATCACCAGAACAAAATCCTCCATATGTTAAACCCTCAGGTTCTCCAATACTTCTTGGAGGACAAGTTTCACCAATAAGGTAATTCCACGCTTCCCAACAATCAATATGCCATTCATCATACTGACAATAAACACTTTCACAATATTCATCCCAAATTTGACAACATGTCTCATCTACTTGTAACACTTGTTCATAAGCATCCATGTCAAAAGGTATAGTTGGATGGTTTGAACCACAATCACCTGTATCTGGACAGAAAAACTGACCTGTATTTGCATTTATTTCAGTAACACAATAGTCCATCTGTGAACAAGTATCGTTTGCACCTGACCAGCAATTTAATATTGCTTGACAACCATAGGCTTCACAACAATCACCATCATCATAATTAAATTCTGAACATATGAAATTGATATTTGGATTACCACCGGTTACACCATCATCACAGTAACCATCACCCTGCACTGCGTAACATTGTTCACCTGGATTACAATACCCTTCAAGACCAAACGCTATTATAGCAGCGTCAATACATTGATAATCACAATCATATCCATATTGACACTCAGGTACTATATCTTCACAAACTGTACAAAAATCACAACAACAATCACCATTGTCTACACATTCAGGTGAACAACTACAAAAATCATCAGAACCATAAGGCTCACCACAAAGACCTTCACAAGATCCTGTTCCATTAGAAGGTGTCCAATTGTAACAAGCACAACTACATAAACTATCTGAAATACTTGAACAACTATCAGTACAAACAGGATTTAAATCAAAATCACACACTCCATCTACCGTACATAAGTCACGACAACAATCAGGTAAATCATAATTGATGAGAAAAATATTTCCATCGGGGTCAACTATGTTTAGACAGAATAAATTTGGACCCCATTCACCTTTGTCACAATAACCATCAGATGTAGGAGGAAAAGTATAACTATCAGGAGAATAACAGTTACCATCACAATCTTGCCAATGACCTAATAAATAACATGGTATATCACAATTAGGGCCATATAGTTCACCATCATACTCTGTTAAAGAACAATAATCGTTACACCACGCAGGTAGTTCACTTGGCATTGTACTACAATCTAGGTCATCATAAGATTCACAACAATCACAATATCTTGAACAACAATTTCCAAAACTGTAATTATAAACCGTACCATCTTCAGCTGATTCACATAAGAAGTCTGGGTCGTTTCCACTACCGTCAATACAATTACCACTCTCTTGTAACTCTACTCTCAAACTTGGGTCTATACAGTTACCATCACAATCTTCTATTTGATTTAATTGTGCACATGACACTGTACCAACACACAAATCACAAAACTCCGCATCTTCACCATCTTCACCATATAAACTCGGACACCAACGACCTTCTGCCTCATCACCAAATTTCCAATCAAGACAACAAGGTGAGAAATATTCTCCATCAGGAGAATTAGGTACACCATCCCAATTATTTTGTTCACATAAAAAGTTTGGTCCATCATATCTACCATCATGACAAGTACCGTCAGCTAAATATTCTTCATTTTGACAAACACCATTACAATCTGTCACCAAATAATTAGCTTGTTGTTCACAACTTTGTACACATCTACCAGTTTCTAAACTTCCATCGAAAGGGTCGACTCCAGTATCTACTTCAAAAGTACCACATTTTCCTCTGTCACATTCAAAGAACCAGTCTACACATTGTGTATCAACTATCATTCCAGTTTCATCAAGAGTCATTCCATTTGGTGAACATAAACAATTTAAATTTGGCATTACACCATTACAACCGTCTGGTAAATTTACATCAAAAGCTCCTGTTGTATGACACACATCACAACCTTCTTCTTCATCAGGATCAAGACCTACACAAGGAATGATATCTAATATCGGTTGTATACAATCATCCCAACTAAAACAATTAGTAGCTACACCAAAACCAGTCAATGGTGAACAATCATAAAATTCATTTATTCCATCACAATATACATTTGAAGCAGCATCACTACAATCACCAGAACCACCTTGCCATTCATTTTGAAACTCTTCACAATTTAAATTTATACACTGCCATATAGGGTCAGCAGCTGTACCTAGATTTATAGCTCTTTTTTTATAAAAAGCTGGGTCAAGACAACAATCGTCAACTATACCTCCGGCAGGGTCACATAATATTCCATCAGAAGGAGGGTTACCAAAACAAGTTAAAGGGTCATCCGTCACCAATATACCACATATTCCCCCATCACCACAGTCATGGCCATTATTAAATTCATTACACTCATCGTTTGCTGTTTCGTCATCAGCGCAAAAATAACTAATAAATTGGTCTGTACAAGCTCCTTCAGTGTTTAATATACCACCTCTATCACATTCTCCATCACCATAAATTTGTTCACAGCCTCCATAATCATTTTCACCAAAAACATAACATCTTGGTATACATAGACCTGTTTCTTCACCACCACAAGCGTAGATATGAGTTGTGGGTGGACACTCAAGTGGACAATCAACTTGCATCTCTTCTATAAAAGCATCACACATCAAATCTAAACCTGGAGGACTGTATGGGTCAAACTGATTATATACACCCGCAGCTGGTGTATATATTGCAGCGTTTGGATTCCAAGCAGCTGGACATGTTTCTACAGGACATCCATCTAACCAATCTTCCCACAATGGGTCTGGTGGTAAACAATTTTCACCATTCATATCACAAGCTAATCCAGTACCACCTTCCGCGAAATCTCTTATAGCTCTCCATCCTGTACAACCAGGAGAGTATTCGTATTCTGGATCCCAACATTTATTCGAGCAACATTGACATCCACCATCCATTAAATGATTATGACCAAAACCTTCATTAGTAATGTACTCTCTATCAAAACAATTACCTTGACAATCGTATATAGCATCGTCAGAATAACACATATTAGGAACACAATGTATAGTACCATCACCATACCCAGAGCCAAACCAATCTGTACAAAGATTACCACTTGAACCTCCTACACATGTACAAGGTTGACCAGGTTCAGGAATAAATTCGTCAGAAGGACAACCAAAATTGATATCAATTTCATCAGATGGACAAAATTCACAAATTAAAGCCTTATAGTTATTTTCAGCACAACCTTCACCTTGAGTTTCTACACATTGTTCTTCACATAAACAATAACCTTCTTCACTTTCACAATCACCACAACATTCTGCATCATTTAAACATTCCAAAGCAGCATCTCTTGTAATAGCGAATCCACAAGCACATTGATTAAAATTAAAATAAGGACATAATAAATCCATACCGGAGAGTTCGTTATCTGCAGGAGAACCATCGTAACAATATTCAAATAAATCACTATAATTACCGATATGGTCTGCAAAGTAACAATTACCGTTACAATCAAATACATCATAATCTCTTGTATCACCATATCCACAGTCTTGCCATTGTTGAGAAGAACCACAAACATTACCCCAATCCCAAGCAGCTCTACGGAAATTTTCACATCTTAAGTGAGGTGCAGGTTTCACAAATAGTTTTTGATTTACAGACCCCTCTTCTGTTTCCGCTCTTAAAGCTTGGTCTACATTACAAAAACGATAACAATTTGGACCTCTTGTAGCTTCATCACTCATACATTCAGTCATTCCAGGACAATAATCTTCAAAATTTAAAATCGTTTGGCCACAAGCGCCAGGATAACGGTTATATTCTGGATGACAATTATATTCAGCAAACCAATTTCCTTTACTAGGATCAGTATTTGTCTGTATTGACCAATCAATAGCTCCTGAAGCTCTTCTACCGTAACAAAATCCTTTAGGAGAAGTTCGGTCAGGAACTCTCCACCAGAAAGAACATTCCACAACTTGGTCATCATCAAGCATGTAATCACAAAAGTCAGGACCATTGAATTGTGTCTCAATGTAATTATCCAGACCCAACGCGTACAATCCAATTAACTGATTCTGCCAATAGTCTCCTGGGTATATCAACCTACCACCCATTGAATACTCGTATTCACCCATTGGATAATTGTCATATAAATCAATTCCGTCTTCATATAAGCTTATTTCATTCCATCTAATCCAATGAGGATTATAGTCAATATCCACTTGTCCACCAAGAAAATCATTGTTTTCACTTGTTACATTTGGTTGTAATTCAGGTCCTCTATATTTACACATATTAGTCACATTACAAGTTCCTGAACCTGTTTGTTTCATTCCCAAAGCAGCTTTGTGACCACCTGGATCCAGTCCTGCTGGGAATAATTCTTCACTTATGAATGAACAATCACCATCCACCGTAAGTCGATCATGAATACCATAAGCGTGTTCAGGTAAAGCACCGGTACTCCCTGTCATCGATACCCAAACATTTATTGGATTTCCAAAAGGATCTAAAATATGAGTTCTTTCTCCTTGTGCACATTCATGCCAAATTCTTGAATTGTTCATAAGTCTTGGGTAACACTCTTCATCAAATATCTCACAATCTGAACCGGTTTCAGTCACCCATCCATCAATACTGTTCATACTATAATATAATCCACCTTGCCAACTAGCACCTTCATTCTGCCAATCCCATTGTCCGTTTTGATTAGCGTCCATAAGATCACAACCACAATCCCATATATACAAATGCGCGTTATCACCTTCACATTCAAGTGGTTTTTCCCAACCAATTGTTAATGGGTTTTGAGGATAATCTCTGTCCCAAGCTTGACAACAAGGTTCACCAGGTACAAACACATCGTCTTCCCAAAAATGCCATCCACCTGATCCACCACTAAGACCATAACCACACTCTGTCATTTCTATGTCTACTTCTGCATCCTCCCAATTACGACACCAACAACAAGGGTCATCACTAGTGCTACAATATACATTTAATAGAGCGTTAAATGTGGTAGAATCACCTCCATTATCTACACAAGGTTCGTCCAACTCTAACATACATTCATCACAAGCTTGTCCACCGAAAGAATAATTTCCATCCCAATAATCCCAGCTACCACATACAAATCCATTCCACGCAGAATCTGCATATTCGTTAGTTATTGGGTTATACATAAAAATTGGTTGTATGTCAGACATATATTGACCAGATTGGAATACATTTTCACCAGGTAAATAACCATCGGGATAACCACTTTCTGGATCTGGATACATAAACAGAGCTCCCCATTGAACAAAGTTTCTTCTACCATTGTCACAAAAACCATCACCAATCCATGTTTCTGGAAAACAATTACCATATAAGTCACTTTTAAGTGGTATCATACCACTATTGGAAGTACAAGTTGAACCATCAGGATAAGTCCATACATCTACACAATCACCAGGCCATACATCACCATCACACACATCGGTGTTAAAGGGACAAGAATGTGGATAATACATATCTTCACATTCAATATTAGCTTCATTCATAGCTAAACTTATTCTATAAGCTTCTGAGTTCCATTCAGTCTGCCAATCATCCATTTCATCTATGTATGTGCAACTTCCTCGTTGACCAGCATCATAATATTGCTGACAATCATCTCCAGCACATCCAAAAGTACCATCATCGAGTTCTATTGCAGGATCCCATGTAACTTCTTTATCAAAATTAGTAGCTAAACCAACATATATTGGCATTGGATTATCTGGACCTGGATGACTAGTCCAATAAAAATGTTCATCACTCAATGACAAAGCACAATTTAATTGACACTGATAAGCATCATTGTCATGAACTCTTGGGTTTGGACAACTACTTGTCCAATGTTCTGCTACATATTGGGGATCTCCAAGACAATAACCTCTTTTGTCTAAACAACCAGGAACAAAATCATCCCACCAGGAATCTGTCATTACCTGCCAATTTTCCCAAGCTGTATAATTACAACAACATACCTCCATTTCTTGACGAGCTGGTGTTTCATTGTGAACCAGATTGATAGCTTCATTTAATTTCATACCCCAAAGTTGGTAATCTCCTGTTGTCGCTATATATCCACCTAAAGAGTTTAAAACTGGATCTTCACTTACCCAAGCTTGTGCATCACCCGGGTTTATCCAATCTCCTTGATAAACTCCATCTATTGTTGATGGAGCCATCGGGTCCCAACCAGTGGTTTGTATACACATATCTCTCCAAATAGGTTCATTAGGTGTACCTGGACACATAGGAGTTCTGTTAACTACTTCTTCCTCTTCACCTTCTTCAACATCGCCGAACATAGTTCGAGCATCAATCCAAGTACAACCTAAAAGATCTTGATGTACACAATCACTAATTCCATCACATCCATACCATTCATTGTACATTAAACTGATAAAATTATTGTTATGACAAGTACCAGAATTAAGAGGTACTTGATTGTTATAATAAGTTTGTCCATAGACATGAGTATCCATACAACACAATTGAGCATCCATACCTACAAGTTCTTCTGCATACGCCATACACTCATATGGAGTTGTTAACCAATCAGTTGTAGCAAGATGTCTAGCTCTACCATAAGCTTCACAAGTTACACAATCTGCTTGACAACTACAGTGAGTAAGGTCATCACCGAGCTGAAATTCTACTGGGTCGAAACAATATCCCATTGGGTCTATATCTGGATTATCATTGGATAGTTCACAATTCTTACAACTATATCCGTCCGCATTTCCACCACAATCACTAGGGTCATTGTTATCTAAGTCTGTAATAACACAATCACCACATTCAAAATTAAACGCTTCACAAGCTAACTCTATTGGACAAGAAAAATCCCACTCGTCAGTAGGTACACAAACCTCCTGCTCCCAAAAATTTTCAATACTTGGTGAGTCACACCAACCATCTCCACATTGACCAAACATTTGTTCAAAATGGCCTATATCTCTACAAGTACCAAGACAATCTCTAATACACATCCTTGAATGAGAGCCACATACATTTGCAGCGACTGCTTCTTCTTCTGTGTAATCACCTGTCCAATAGCCTTCATCACAATAATCACCAGGTACTGGAACACCAGGTGTTGTCATATTATTATCACAAAACTGAGGAGAATCTAAACAACAACCGTCATCAAACAAATCATCCAAAATACCATAATCACCACAATAACCTTCTGCTCCTGGAAACAAAAATGTTGTCGGACACTCATAAGCATGCATTTGCATTTTAAAAGTACCAGGAATTATAATATTATATTCATTTCCGTATATTTGGTCAGCTCCTAAAATAGGAAATTCTAATTTACCAGTATTATCCCAATGAATACTATCATGAGGATAAACAAAGTGTGCTGGTGGAGTTCCCCAATCTATTTGTCCTTCCCATTCAGCTATATAATAATAATCGTTAATAAAAGGGTCAATATTCCATTGACCATCCCAATCCCATGTTCCTATTCCATCCGGCATAAATCCACCCATAGCTATTTGAGGTACATTAAATCGTGTGTTCTCACCCCAAGTTCCAGGTGGAGTTAAACCATTAACTCTAACTTTCCTAACCCAATTTCTTGTGTATCTTTCTGGATGATTTAAAATATATTCTAGTTGATTTTTATCTGCCGCTACTCCACCGTATACTTCTACACATTGAGCTTCATCAGTATTTATATCGAATTGTCCTTCGGCTGGTACAGCTAAGCAATATCCATCACAATTAAGGGCATCACCTTCAACTACACCATCTCCTATAGGACAAGTATTCATATACAGTGTACTTTCATAAGCACATGAACCATTATCATATGTAGCTTGAGGACAATAATTATCAGCTGCTATATCTGTACATCCTATAATATATTGTGAAGTAAAATCTTCAGGTAAACAATTATCACTACAATTATCCAAAGTCAGTGGACATATGTTGTCAACACCAACTTGACCATCAGGACATAAATTATTCTCATCAGGTGTCACTCTTCCACAAGCACATTCACAATTTGGATGCCAACTTACATCATTAATTTTATATGAATTTACCAATTGAGGTGGTTCTATCATCACAGCCATTGAAATACCTAATGACCCATACTTATTCCAAACTATGTCTGGGTCAGTTGTGTTAGCAGTCGTTGGTGATGGTGTCCACACTGGATGGTCGATGGGAGCCATATAATCTGGATAATAATTCCAATTAACATCAGATGTTCCGCCATCACCACTTCTTAAAAATTCTTGAGGAGCTCTTAAAGCTACACAATTGTAATACTCAGATGGTAGAACCATGGAACAAGCAGTGTTAGCTTCTTCCGTATCCCATTCCTCAGATTGAGAGTAATACCAAACAACATAAGTAGGGACACCACTTTTCCACGCTTCAGCGAAAATTGTTTTAGGTAAAGGATAACTCCATATTGATTTATCTCTTCTGATATTACCCCAAGTGTCAAAACATCCTTGATTTTGAGGAGTAGCTACTGTCTCTTCACCTACAATACTCATCCCAAAATCAATAACATCTTGCATGATTCCAGCATCATCGACATAGTCATAATATGGGTCACAATCATATTCACTATAATAAACTGAATCACCTGTAGCTTTAACCAATATATAGTAATAACTACCATCTACAAAATACTGGTCTACAATGTCTGCAGCTTGGGGAAAGTTTAAACGCTTCCAAGCGGTGTCCCAATCCTGCGCCTTAGCGGTTGGCCAATGTAGAATAGCAGCCTTCGCAGGATTAAAAGGTTGTGAATATTCAGGATTTTCAATATCTCCATCGAAATATTCACTTAAAATATCATGGTTACTTGTATAACCGTTCCAATTATTTAATAAACTTTCAGTTGTCCAAGCACTTTCACCTGTAAATTCTTGAGAATCATAATGACACTCCTCGTCACCGACACAACCCATGTCAAATCTATCCCTTGGACTAGGCTGACCAATGACAGTATCAAGATTTGGGAAACCTAAATATCTAAACATAGGTTGACCAGCGTTACATCGTCCATCATTTGGAGTTTCGGCGTAATGTCTTGGTTCAGGATTACAAAATGTTTGACCTATTTTTGGAGTAACACTACCCAAATTAACTCCATAATTATATTCATTGACTGGGTAAGGTTGTATGTAGTGAGCTCTTTCACCAGAACCACCATACCATTCAGGATTCATATCTCCATCTCCAAAACTATATAATTTGTTTTTTTGAATTAACAAATCTAAATAATCATAATAAGTAGCTGTCCCATCCTCTGATATACTACCTATACCCCATTCACTATTCATAGCCCAATAAGAAGCAGGATTGCCTATATTTTCAAATGTAACAAGTCCATGTTCGTCTACTGTCATACCAGCTCCACCAACCACAGCATCTGAATCAAGCTTGTGCCATCCACCAGATTGTGGTGTATCCACTTCAACTTGATATTCTTCTGGCCATCCACCACCTTGTCCTCTGTTACTCCAACATCTTCGTAAACTGATAGGCTGTAAGCTGGTATTTTTATATTCTCCAGGATAGTATGGATTATATGTATCAGTTCCAGCAAATCTACTGTCACAAGTTTCAGAATCAGGTAAATCATTATTCATACACTCATTAGCGTAAAAACCTACATGACAATCTTGAGTAGCTTTACAGAGTGGGTCTACATCATTACCCAATGTTAATATACCATGTGTTAAATCACAATTTGACAAATCATCTACAATAGCTAAATCAAAATTTATGTTGTGAAGAGAAGCGCGGTGAAGAGGTGCTATTGGAAAATTTGTAACCTGTTGCATACCAAAACCAAATTGATTGTTGATAGGTTTGAAATCTGTAATTGTAAGTCTACCACCACCTTCTGCGAACCCACTTGAAACTACTTTAAAATCATCTAACAATATACTGTTCCACCCCATGTAATTATCATCAGCTGGATGTCCGTAAATTGAAGTTTTACCATAACTTCCTCTTGAACAATCACATGTGTCATTATCTGGAGATGGGTCGTTACAAGCACCATAATAGGTGTTCCCATTTTGTAAATCTTTAAGTTTACAACCATCACTTACTTTAAAGTTATTATAAATACCACTCTCATTTTCAGGAAAAAGACAATCAACTTCAGGTAAACTAAATTTTTTCTTATGATAAAAACCAAAATATTTCGGACTTTTATATACAATTTCTGCAGCATCACCACAAGTTGTAATTTTACTAACTGGAAGTTTTAGAAGGTCTCCATACTGATCTCTTTTTTGAACTACAACATGTGTCATTACACCATCAACACATCCATTACCATCTGAGTTCTCTACACAAGCTGGGTCATCTAAAAAAGATACTCTAAAATGAAACCAATTATAAGCAAAATTATAATAACCTGTATCTAAATTTCCATGACAATTTTGGAAAGTGTTATTCCAACCACACTCTTCAGCCGCATCACATGCAGCTTCATTATTAATATTTTCACAATCACCTGCTTCTATGTAATCCGATAAATTCCATTCTAACTTTATGTAGTTTTTACCATCTTCACATGAGTCAGAATCCATGACATCATCAGGTACACTACTAGTGTTAGTTATTGTTGTAGGTCCTTCAGGACCCAACACCACAGTGAAACTTTTGTCAGGGTCAGTACCATCAATTATCAAACCATCTAATCTTGACCTAAAAGTAAAATCATGAGCAAATAATCTTAAATCAGTGTAATGACCTCCAGTTGATGGATTATTTTCATCAAAAACTGGTAAATCATCAATCGTTACACCAGTGTATAAATGATGATCTTGAGGTGTTTCACACTCACCATCTACACATTGACCTATTTCAAGAGTAGATGGGTCATCATTGGTAGGTGGGTTGACCCCATCACACATAGGTATAAATCTATTGTCAAGTAAACCTTTTGAATTTATACCTAACTTTGTATCAGGTCCATCATTGTAATTCTCGTCATAATGAATACCACAAGATGGTAGATAATAACTTTGATTGGATAAACAATACCAATCTTGTACTCTAAACTTACCACCAACAAAATGAGGGTCGTCCCATTCTAATCCACCTGTACATCCATCACATCTGTCTGAAATAATCTTAGCTTGTTCATCTCCATACAAATACCAAGATGGTTCATCTCCTTCACATTCAGGTGCTGTACAAGTTCCTTGTAAATTATTCCAATTCCATCTGTATATACATTCACCACCTTCAACAAGGGCCATCGAATTATAGTTAATAGCGTAAGGATCTAAACAACCTTGATACTGACAGGAATTTGGACAAAATTCTCGACATTGTGGGTCATTAGCAGTACTACAATCATAACAATTTCCATTCCATGTATAAGTTCCATCACCATCATCATCAAAACACCACCAATTTCTAAGAGGGTCATAGTTTTCAAGAGCTAGAGGGTCACTACACTGAAAACACCAATCTGAATCAGATTTGTGGTCAGCGTTTGCTTCTGTGAAAGGTACATTACCACCTGTACAACCACAAGTTGTAGTCCACCAATCTGACGCCTGACTGTCTTCACCACCACATCCATACTCTGTTAAAGTCTGTGTACAACCATTGTATCCCAATTCTATACATTCACTTGACTCTTGACATTCTATATCTGTGATAACACCCATAGCATCGATACATCTCTTAACATAATTTGTACCTAAAGGTGTAGTCATTCCAGCTAAACCATAATTACAAATCATTTGGGTCGTGATGTCCCATTCATCAGAGTTCTCTTGAGAATATTCTTCTGGACATTGTGAATGAATTTGTCTAAATTTTTCTGTACCTACCCTACACTCACACATACAATCAACATATAATCCATATTGCCAACCACCTGGTATTATGTAATTTTCAGGGTCATGTTCAGCCTCTAAAAATCCATCTTCATTTGTATGGTCAGCTCTACAAGCTAAAACATCAGCTGGTACAAAATTGGAATTAATTTGGTCTGTGTTACCTCCGTGACATGTCATACATGAATCCAGTTGAGCTGCAGATTCATTGTCTTCACCTGGTGTTCTACAATCACAAAAACAATCAAAACCATTGACAATGTCACAATAACCATATTGATTACATTGACTACCTATACCACCATATAATTCACATATCGAATTATCTGGTTCATCAAACTCATCAAGACAATCTATTATTTTAAAATTACAATAATAATTTTCAAGTGTAGCGTCACCTTCGGTTGGCTTGATTCGTAAATGACTACCTGGTAAAGTAGTATTTATATTGTATAAATATTCCGTTGCTGGAATATCTGTGTTAGGATAATAATCCATCTCATTAAAATCACTACATCCAGGATCTGGATTGTTACCTGTACAATTTTCTATTATCCAATCTTCACATAGATATGGCTGTGTTGAACATTCTGTATTGTTCTCATCACATGGAAAGGTGTTGAATACATAATAAGAGTCAGTTTGACTTCCATCAGTTTGATAACTTGATGTACAAGAAATAGCAGTTGAACCACATCCACCACAACTACCAGCTATTTGAGCATCAGCTGGGTCAACACATTGTCCGAGACAATCAACAAAATTATGATGACATGTACAATTTAAATCTAAATAATCTACCTCACAAGCTCCTGTTGCGTATACCCAACCAGGAAATTTACAAAAACCAGCTTGACACATACCGTCTTGAACTGCTATTTCAACATTTTCAGCTTGGTCTTCTATGTTTGGACAATATATAATACAATCTGAATCATCCTCACAAGGTTTACTATATGGATTTTCAGGAACATCAGGATGACCATTTGGATTATTAATCCACCAAGCTGGTGTATATGGTATTGAATATCCATACCAACTACCCATCTCTATCGTATCATATCTTCCCATCCAAGGAGCAATATGATAATCAGGAACACAATCACTTGTAGTTTCTCCGGAAGGTACATATCCATTAGCCGTATCATTACAATTTGGGCAATATCTATGTGTGTGACGATAACCCATACAATCTTGAACACCTCCAGGACATTGAACTTGTCCATTTTCTTCAGGGTCACTACTTGTTGGGTTTGATTTGGCAAAACAAGAAATTCTTGGGTCTGAAAAACATCTACCTTCAGCGGTGTAATCACAAAACTCTAGTGGAATACCCCACACTTCACATTGAGCTAAATAATCTGCTCTTATTTTGTCAAAAACTTCATCTTGATTAACTTCTTTCACATTGACTGGATTACCATCAGAATCAATTTCACAACCAAATCCATCAGCATCCCAATCAGCCCAATACCTAAGTTGTTCTGTCACAGTCACTCCACGCGGGTCAGTGTCATCACATCCACAACCATCATTGTGATAACCAGCTGCTAAACCAGTACCTAGACCTACACATTTTCCACAAAAATCATAATAAGCGTTACTAGGATATCCACAATCAGAAGTCACACACGGATTACCAGCACAATCATAAGTGTAAATACAACAAGATGTTGTAAAATCACCTTCTCCATTATTCCACTCATCAGATGTAAGTAAGTTACCATCACAATCAGTGACATAAATGTGGTCAAATCCATCACTAAAACTGTCATCAAAATTAGGTGGTACACCACCAGGACATAATGATATGTCAGTTACATCAAATCCATAATCACCCCAACAATAATAATTTGAAGCTGATGGGTCTAAACAAGCACCAATAACATTATAAGCTTCACAACAATCATAGTTACAATAAAATTTATTTTCTACAAGTACACTATCTTCACTTTGGTGATTTACAGATTCAGTGTCGAATAACCCTCTACCCAAAGTAGCCGATAAATAACGAGCTGAAGGGTCATTTGATGGAGATAAATTTGTTATTTCCATAACTTCAGACCCAGCTCTTATGTAAGAATTATTTTTTATAGAGTGATTTCCACCACCATTCCATGCTAAATTTTCTATACAATTATTACAATTTATTTCACCAGCTGTAATTGTAATTTTAGCGAAGCCTGGAGTGACATATTGTCCATCATCAACTGGAATTCCTCCATTCTCTAATCCAAAAAGACAATTTTTTAAATAATTAACACCACCACAATCTTTAAAATTTGTATACCTGTAATTTGCTGAATTAGAGTCTGGACAACCATAATCATAATTACAACAACAGTTAGCTTCTTGACTTGAAATTATAGTATCTTGACCATATTCCTCTATCCATTCGTTAAAGTAGATACTTTCAGTGTCAAAAAATCCAGAAACATCATCTGGGTCATTATATGTAAATGGTTCATACATACATTGGTCATTTTCAAAAGCAGGTTGATGAGAGTTTCTACAAATGTCATTACAAGTTTCATCATCACCATCACAAATACCACACTCAATAAATGGATTATATTTACATACACCTGAACAAGAATATCCATAAGGCCACATTTGAGAAACAGGATAATTATTTAGTTGTGCACCATTACATGGTCTTGTACAAGAACCATTAATTGACTCAGAATAAATCATAGTAGTAACAAAAGTCCACTCACAAACAGAACCGTAACTCAAACAAGCGTTTTCTGTTATTCCTTCTTCTTGGTATAACAACTCATCATTAACAGGGTCGAAACATTGACAATCACCCACATTTTGGGTGACTGGATCTGAATCGGTAGTACATGTATATTCTTCAATAGCTGTGGTATCCATACAACCAGTACAATTTATATTCCAATTTGGATTTGTCGGTACTATATTATTATTAAAAGAACCCTCTAAATCTGTACATGGATTGTCGATGGTGTCACTACCTGTACCAAATTCCGCCTGTAATGATTGGAAATTAGTAGGATTTACACCAATACCTAAATTTGGATTATAATTACCACACATGGGGTCTAAACATACATTACAAGAATCAAAAATAGCAGGAATATTTTCACCAAGTCTGTACTGACTATTCGTGTTAGGATTTATAGAGTTTGGACAATCTACATGTCCACCATTATCTAAATCTATAGTATTACTACATTGACTTTGACCATAAGTAAAAGAATCAAGTTGACCACCCTCACAATAACCATCTTTACAAACACCAATTACTTGTGAGTGTATACCTAACTCAGGATTCCAATGAGCTGTTGCGTTACAGAGACAATTGTTACCTACCTCTTCATAATCATATCCATCTAATTCTATATAATTACAACCAGGTTCTGGGAATCCTTGATGTGGATGATTTCCAATATAACCATCACCAGCTTCACCATATGGACATCCAAAATGGATATCTGATTGACAAGCGAAACCATCATTATCACAATCTGTACCGTGAATAGTTCTGTAATTACAATTCCTATTTATATTAGCTGTTGAATCATAATTACAAGCTGCGTGGAGTTCCCAATTTAAACCATCAGTACTGTAACCATAAGGTTGACCTAATTCATTCAAGGCTGGTCTATTTGGGAAACAATCAACAAATTGTTGACCTACTTGACCACAATTACCTGTAGCGTCTTGACCGGGACACATAGCAGCGTCACCTGGACAACTACATGCTTCTCCGTCAGCCATACCACCCACACACACATTTGTTTCTGCTTCTGAATCTACCTGTACACAATAACTAGTACAACTAGGTAATGTTCCTCTATCCATACAACCTTCAAGTGGAGTATCTATGGTCAAACCTGAAATTTCATCCCATCCAGTACAAGCTAGTTTGTTATCATAATTACATATACCATCATCAGGATAATAAATTCCAACTTTATATGTGTATAGTTCATCTCCACTAAACCACCCATCAGTTGGATTTATTTGAGTCACTTGATTAGATATTTCTAATGTACTACTACCTATCAATATATCTGTCTCATCAGATTCTCTAAACAATCTGACACCAGCTAAATTCGTGCTATGAAACGCTGGATTTATGTTGTGAAAACATTCCCCAATATTACCTAAAGAACAATTTGGTAATCCTTCATCACTATTTATTTCTACAGTAATACTTTGACCAAGATAATAATTTTCTTCTAAAGTAGGTCTTAATAAATTTAACCATGCACATGCACCTTCAGTTTCATAATCATTAATATTTTCTACAGTTAAACAAGGTGTTTCATCACAATTAGTCCTTAAAGAACCGTTCATTGGGTCAAGACAAGGAAATCTGTCAGGTAAATGGTTGTCAGCTGTATCATTAAAACAACCACCTAAAATGTTACCTGCGTTTGTATTACTAACCCAACCAAGACTTGTGTCACTACAATCACTTATTTCAATTGGTCCTGGTATAGTACAATAAGCCCAACCATCATTTGTAGGTATACAATCTTCATAACCTTCATCTACATTACCCTCAGGAGCACAATATTCATTAGGGTTAGGTTCATAACCATATCCAGCACCATTACCAAAAACATCAATACCATAGATACCTGGCCATTGTCCACATCCACAACCATAATCAAAAACTGGTTCATAATCCTCAATACCAGGTCCATAACAATTTTCTAAACAATCCGTTGCGTTTGTAGCACAATACTGAAGTTCGTCATCATCACAATAAGCTATACCTTCAAAATCAGGATAAGTAAACAAAATATTACTACAATTATTATAACTTACCCAATCTGGAAAATCACCACTTTGGTCTGGATTTACATCATTCTGAAAATCTGTGTAGGTTGGTGGATTACCTGGTACAACATAACACCATCCAGGTGTACCATATAATGGGTGACTTGAGTTCCATTTTCCAGCGGTATACTTTGTACAACAAGCAGTATCTTGACCAAGTCCACCATCATGAACTTCACAACAAATGTCATCACCACATAATCCTGGATAAATTTCATTTCCATTTTCATCTATTCCAGGAGAAGCTATTACTTGACCTGATGGAGTATTTGAATATCCACAATAAAAACCTCCATCAATAACTGGTCCCTTACCTAAACCATCATTGTCGTGGTCAGGAAACCATTGGTATATCGTCAAGTCATCATTATAACATACTCCACATACATCTGTTTCAGAACTTCTACAACAATGATTATAATTTTCAGTACCTGTAGCGTCGTAATAGTGAGGTTCACTGACAACTATAGGATGTGAATGACCTTCTTGTGCACCAAAAAATTCACTTGGATATCCCTTACAATCTACACAACTATTGTTCCATTCTAAATTTCCAACAACCCATGTGTCACCAAAAATTGTACATGGATTTATCACTAAATGATTTCCATTTGATAACAACCAAGTGTCATGAAGAGGGTCATAATCAAGAGGTGATGGACAATCTAAATCACCTATCGAAGTGTCACAACAATACATTGGTCTACAATCACCACAATCATCATCTTTAAAACCATCCCAACCATTACTGTAAGCATCATCATCTATACACCATATAGTACCATCAGCATGTGTACCTCTACAATCATACCAAGTTTGGTCATTTGCAAAGTTAGAACAATGTGGATTATAACAATCATCTACAAATCCATTACAATCATCAAATTCATCTAAACCATTAAAAGGGTTTTGCCAACAAGGATATTCTGGTCCAGGACAAGGACATGTGTTTTCAAACTCAGAATTACAATCCAAATCTTCATTAGTTTCACATATATAATTGTAAGTTGGACAGAAATATTGTTGTTGACAATCAAATCCCAACTGTGGGTCACATCCAAGTCCGTCATGGTCATAATCTGAATGACATAAAATTTTGTTACTATTTATACTTTCAGCACACGATCCGCATGAATCAACATATCCACCAAAACATTGTCCGTTACAATCAAAACCACTACCTACACCTGTACTATCCCAACATTGGATATCAGGTGGTGTACCATTTGGAACACAAACTCCACCATCACCACATGGCATGTTCAGATGAGGTTCTTCAAGTGTTATATCCCAAACTAGTTTACAAGGGTCATTTTCAGTTGGGACGGAACAAGTTAGACATTTACATTGACCTCCGACTCCACCTTCTAGTTCACCATAACAATAATTATATGAAGCATCATTCTCTTCTAATACACAATTACCACAGTGGTCTAAAATATTAGAAGCACAAAAACAAGCTTCATCACAATTTTGTGGATTGTCTGGATCTGAACCAGCTGCTATCCAATTTATATTACCATCACCATCGATATCACAATCGTTCACATTACAATATTCAACCATATCTTCTGGACAAAATGGTTGAGGTGTACATGAAGTACAACAACCTTGACCATCATAATCAAAATCATAACAATAATATTGTGGATAAAAACATGAACCATCATCTATCACTGCTGCTTGGTTTACAATTTCAGGACATGGTTCAAGTCCATTAGAATCAATGTTACCAGCGGTACATCCTGTAATCAAACATGAAAGTGAACTCATCAAATGTTCATCACATACAACTTCATCATTTATAACATTACAATAATCAACATAAGATGTCAATTGACAATGTTTGTCTTCTAAACATTTTCTTTCTGAATTTGAATTACATGTTCCAGCGCTAAAAACTAAACACACATCATTAACATCATCGTATTGAAGACAAGTAGCATCATTACAAAAATCATTTATATCAACAGAATATCTTATTTGATTTGGAACTGATGGATTTGTTGGGTCATCTCCAAAATGGTCTAAATCAGCGTTTATACAACCAGCTACATAATCATTATGTGTCTGTGGATCGTAAATTTTAATTAGTAATCTTTCACCTTGGTCAAGTTTTAAATCTGATGGGAAATGGTATCTATGTCTATTACAATCTGGTTGAAATGGGTCATCAGCACAATTGGCAGGAACAGTAGGGTAATTACCTATTGAATTATTATCAAAGAAAATATAGTGATACCAATCAGCAGCTGTAGTCGTAAAATTACCAACACTCCAATCATTAAAAGTTATCTGTTGAAACAATGTAGGAGGACCTGTAACATTCATCACACATTCATGTAGACATCCTTCATCTGAAAATTCACAACCGTCAATAGAACCACAATCTTGGTTAGTGTTACAACCTTCTCCAGAGTAAGGACCAGAATCACATACATATCCAACATATTGGTCTCCATAACCAAAAGGTGGATCAAATGTAAAAAACATCCAGAAAAAAGAACTTATAAAATTAGAGTTCGCTTCTGTAATTGGGATATGTTCAAGTCTTGGTATTAAACCTCTAATGTCACAATCCTGATTGTCAGGTAATCCAGAACAAGTACTACAATCTAGTAAGTTAGAACCAGCAGAACATTCGTAACTACTATCTCCAAAAATAGCTATGATTGGTTGGTCATAAGGACCACCAGCACTTACACAAGCTCCTAAATTGTTATCACCACATGAATTACCAATTAGATGGTCACTTTGAACACCATATTGACCACAACCATTCTCGTAACTTGTAACAACATCTCCAACACATTTTAAAGTGTCCCAACCATGAGCGGTGTTAGGGTCTGGTTCCCAAGCTGATGGATTGTCTCCTGAACCATCATAAATTCTTCTCCAACCTGGATTTCCAACAGACTCTCCATTTCTCTCCAAATAAAAATTCATTATATAATTTTCGTTGTAATTAAAAGTCGGAGGTGTAGGATAAGTATTTAAAAATTTGTCATACCATTCATGTGGAAAATTATGTAAACAACAACTAAGAGCTCTTTCTACACAAAAATCACCACCATTATAAGTAGTATAATCATAGATTGGACAGTTTTCGTTACAATTGTCAAATTCATAAACAACACTAGGATTACTAGCACAAACATACTCTGGTTTTATTACACAAGTACATGGATAACCAAGTCCTCCATCTTGTGTTCCATCTGTTCCATTGTTACCACCACAAGTGTGATCACCAAGATAAGTTGGAGAATATCCGTTACATACATATTCATAAGCTGGTACAGGATGTTCACTTCCATTTGGGTCTTCCATTGAACCAGGGTCATAACAAGCTAAACAAGGACCAGGATTACCTTTTTCATCTTCTACATAAAATGGTTGATTTTCATACGATGGTCTCCAACAATTATAATCATGATTTACAAATGGTAGTCCCGTTTTAGGGTCTAAATACCCTCCAAATTCTTGTATAGGATAACTATTATTTATAAAATCTGCTCCAGAAGGACAACCTACAAAATTCCAAGTAATACCTAATTCATCTCTTTCTCTGTCAGTTGAGGAATTTGTCCTACCTTGATTTATTAATTCTTGACATTGAACTTCACAATTTGTTACATCAGGATTTAGTAAACTTGATTCATGACATTCTCTAAAAGCTTCATCATAAAACCATCCTAAATAAGAATCAACCACAATTGAATCACCACCATAAGTTAAACATCGACATTCAATTTCACAAGGTAAATCTGGTGTAGCTGGGTCTTCTTCTGTTCTATTGTCTGGTACATCAGGTACACAACAATTAAGTGATGCTGAATAAACACAACGCATGTCAGGTGGACATTCTCCGTCAGGACATTCTATTCCAGATGGACATATATTTTCATTTGGAGATGTACACTCAGAATCTTCAGCTTCTACACATTCATAACCGATTATATGAGTGTTTTCTAAACAACGATAACAACAACGCTCACCATCTGTCATCGTTAAATCGTGAGAATTTATGTCAACATCATAACCATGTATACTGAATGTTCTTTGACAAAAATTGGAGAATGGAGAATGTTCATCACTACAGTCACAATCAGTACTGTCCATGTTATAATTACAACAACAATTGGGATATTCACAATCTGTACAAATTTCACCATAGTTTAGAGCTTCTGGATTAGTACACATGAAACCACCAAGTTCAGTGTCACCAGTATCACCAATCCCATCATCTTCAGAAGGAATCGTTTGGTCATAAGCTGGTGTACCAATATTACTACAGTCAGATTGACCAGTTCCTAAAACACAATTGACTAATGTAACAATATCTAAAACATTAGCACCACCATCTTGAGTTACATCAGCTGTTGAAGTGAAACATGGAAACGATGTTGAGGTTGGATTATCTGGATCCCATCCATCAGAGTCAATTACAAAATTAGCTAGGGCTACAACATCTAAAACATTAACAATCCCATCATTATTAAGGTCACCAATATTTACTTGAGTTAATCCTAATTGTGCACAAGAATAACCATGATTATATAGAGTAAAATATGATTCAAGAAGGCCTTCTTCAACTAAAGGATTAAAAATAGGTCTTCCCACTTGATTCCAAGGGGAGTGTCTTCGTTTAAATGTATCAACAGCAGATTTTGGATTTGTCTTTTTATCGTGAATCTTTTGTTTTGTATCCAAATAATTTGATACATTAGATTTTATTTTATACTTTTTAGCCATCCGCTATGTAAACTCCATCATTGATCTATAACAATAATTAAATAATTTCGCTATTCTACTTTTATATATAATAAATATAAAAAAAGTATATTATCGTTTAAATATTTTGAATATGATTTAACTAGGAATCGCTATTCTTTTTTTTAAGAACAGGACTATTTTGATGAACCGTAACTAAACTTCCTGACATATCGGATGGATTTTTAGCGTAATCTTTAACCACTTTTTTCGCTTCTTTTGTTATTTCTTTTAAAAGTTTTTCCAACTCTTTTTTATCTGTATCAGATAGTTCATCATCAAATTCAAACATCTCTATACCTGGACCACACATTATAAAAAACTACAACTTACCTGTGTAGGTTCAATCCACCAAATTTTTCCGAGTGAATCAACAACTCTAATTTTTGTATCGTTATATTCACTTATTTTAACAATTTGATTTTCTTTTAGAATACCATCTATAGAGGGTATGTCTTCAATAATTTTAACTCTGTCACCGATTTTTATTTCCCTTTTTTTGTAGTCTGTTAGTTTCATTATAATCCTCTATCAAATGGTATTTCTAATTGTCCTTTATCAGAATTAACATTATTGGTTTTACAATGTTCAATCCAACTTAACATAGCTGGGTCTTTCTTTACAGCTTCTAAATCAGTATAAGAAACTATATGATGACTACACATTATATTAGCTAAACCTTCAGCTATCATTTCTCTATCCTCTTTTTTTGAAAGGTCAGCGTTTGGATAATTTTCTAACACATATAAAAAATCATTTTTCATTTTATCTCCTATTTGTTTTTTAGTTTGTTTAAACTGCCATTTATTTTTTTAGACACATTAGATTTCTGATTCAAGTTTTTTTTGTTTTCTTTTGGAGCCTGTCTTGGATTTTTTCTAACAGGTAAATTTTTAGATTTCCTTTTAGTATCTTTGACAACCTTAGGCTTCACTTTCTCAGCGACTGTTTTACTTTCATCAGATTTAGGTTTGTTAATCGGTGTACCTGTCAAACCATTTTTAGCTACAATACCATTATCAGTAACACCATCGGTTGTAAAATATTCACCTGAAATCTTACTGACTATTTCTTCAGCTAATTGTTCTCGATGTAATGATGAAAATAAATTTTTATTATGATTTTTCATTAATACATCAATAACTTTTTGTTTCATAACTATTTGTTCCATTTTGGAATCCTCCGTTTAATTTGTTTCTAACAAAAAACTTTAGCGTTTTTAAAATTACCCACATTTGTAAAATAACAATTTGGACATATTAATCTTAAATTTTCAAAAGCTTTATTTTTGTAATTACCATCTACATAGTCAAGGGCTAAACATATTTTACCATCAGTTATTCTAGCTTCATTCCAACCACATACAGAACATTCTTCTGACGCTAATCCTTCATTTATCAATCTTTTTTTTAAAACTTTATTTGGATATTCTGGATGTTTATCTTCAAAAATTTCATCCAATCCAATTTTAAAATTAGATTTTCTTTTAGGTATACCTTTACCTGATTGATTTAAATTATCATCAAAAAGTTTATAATATTTAGCCCATTTTTTATAGGTGTTATACGATACACCTAACCATCTAGCAGCTTCAGCGTTTGACCGCGTGGCTTCAATAGCACTAGAAACCATGTTTTTGGTTATAGGTTTTCTACGACCTGGTATTCTTACAAATCTCTCCATTAATATTCTTTTTGGAATACTCTTTTTGAAGTTTCTATTGTAATGGTTGTTTGATTTCGTAAATCAAGAGCTAAATTATCACCAACTTTTCTAAAAGCTGGATTCTGTTCAGTATTCAAATTATTTTCTTCGAAATAAAATAAATCTTGTTCGTTTAACTCAGAAAATCTATACCCCATCCACTCAACAGTACCTAAAGCTTGTGGTTCTCCAGTACCATAATTTGAATCACTACTCATTACTCATCTCCTATATGATTAAATTTAAGATACTTATCGATACTATCGTTAAGTCTTTTAAGTTCTGTAGAAATGCTTTCAAGTTGTTGGAAAGTTTGTGCTGCAATAGCTATTTGTTTTTCCACATGTGAATTGTCATCATTTTTTGCCATCTTTTTTATCCTCCTGTAATAAGGTTTTTATTGTTTCTTTACTTTCTTCCACATCATCTTTTTGATGTTTGTGAAGAAATTCTTCTATATTAACATTGAGTCTTTTTAATTCACCCCACGCTAAATCTTTTACAAATTCATCCGCTTCTTTGTCAAGAACGGTTGCCATTAAACTACTAATATAAGGCCCTAATTTATTACTCATATTTTACTCCACTATTATTTTTAAAGAATCTAAATATTGATTTTCAAATTCATCTTTATATCCAGCGAAAACAGTAATTGTATCTTGAATAAAGTCAAACCAACCACTAAAAACAGTATGTGCTTCTCCCCACTCATCTGTATAAGATGAACCATTAACTGGTCGAATCCAATGACCATCGATGAGAATTTCTTTATCAGTTACCCAAGAAAGTTTTTGGGTTGTGAAATTAGAACCTGTTTTTGCTGTCAGTGTGGTAAATGTTTGACTGTAACCATCTAATAAATTCATATGATAATAACCGTTTTCATCTTTTTGTAAATAAGATGTTAATTCTAAAAAATATAAATCAACATCATTGTTAGTCCCAAGTACATTATTTTGATTATCACAACTAACAATTAATATACTTATAAATATAACCAAAAATAAGTTTTTTACCATTTATTCCTCTTTTTTTTACGATATTCTGATTGTTTTTTTCCTTTTTTATAACCTTTTCGTTGTTTTCGTGGTTTTTGTGGTTTTTTCTTCTTTCTAAAACCGCCTCTATGTTCTTCATTGTCCCAATCTCTTGGGTCTATATTACTCATCGTTTTTTAAATTCTCCTCTAATTCTTTTAACTCTTTTTTCATTCCATTTAAAGCCCAACCATCCCAAAAACCTCCGTGAGCTATTTCAGTTC
>MDSZ01018970.1_pt1 | contig 35895 bp, 29 predicted proteins | sample 811201 | NCBI WGS metagenome assembly MDSZ01 (sample SAMN05326647, study PRJNA326480) | marine metagenome | isolation source: seawater | place: Indian Ocean: North | collected 2010
ATATACAAAAATAACGGGAAGATAGTGTCTGAATTTTCGATTTTTTGCCGGCTAAAACCAAGATCAGCAAAAATCAGCGGTTAATCAGACCTTCCTTAAATAATGGATATCAAACAACTGCACTTAAACTTTCGAAAGGATAAAGGCAAGAGGAAAGAAGTCGTTCAGGCAATCAATGTATAGAGATGATTATCTTTTCTTTATTCACTATCAGTAATAATGGGATAACGAAGAATTCTTCTTCGCTATCCCATTCAATAATCAGCTCAGAACTCTGTAGGAGCCAAAGCGACAGTCGGTGCAACGCCACACCCATTAAAGGTAATCGTCGCAGCAGTAGAGAAAGCATCCCAGAACTCAATGGTTCCGGTATTAAAGCCAGAGCCATCGGCACAAAATGTTAGATCCTGAGCATCAGTGAATATTACGCCATAGCCGGTGTACGATGCTTCCAGACCGAGATCCAGATATCCCCCTTCTAAAGAGACACCTCTCAACTGGTGAATCAAAAATACTGATCCATCATAGGCGAGAATTTCATCGTTGGTGTAAGATTCAATTTCACTTTCTGAGTCATATGAAGACAGGTGAATTTCAGAGGATTCAACGATCTGACCATTAATAGTCAATCGCTTGTTATCGACTTGCTCACCATTACCAGCATAAACACTGGGGTCTGTACGGTTATCTGCATATTCAAGTCCGGAATTGGTCTTATTCTGCTGATAACGGCCGGTCAGCCCCTCTGCTGAGACAGTTACATCGACGATTAATTCAGCATTAACTTCGAATGAACCATAATCGTATCCACCTTCAGTACTGTCCGAATCGTTATAAAAACTTACATTACCCGCAAATTCTGCGGTTCCGGTAAATACGGTAGCATTCTCATTGTCTCCAAAGGAGTCATATACACAGTAATCTTCAGAGAAGTTGGCATTGGAATCTTGCGTAAGAAGGGTCTCCCAGGCAGCTCCGACCTCACTGTCTTCGCCATAGCGTTGCTCGACAGAGGATTCATAAGAGAGCTCTGCTGTCCCACCACACTGTCCTGCCCGGGTTTCACTGCCAGACATGGTGTTCTGGCCGACAGTCTCCAGATCCAGATCTAAAGCTGAAGTTGAGCGGCGACTATAATCCTGAAAGTAATAACCACCGTCTTCACCTAACAATTCTTCTTCCAGAAATTGCATTTCTGCCAGGTATGGCTGTACGGTTTCAACAAGACCTCTGCCATAGGTGAGTTTTATAATCTCTGCTGCCACGACATCCAGATCAGCCTCTGAAAGATCCGCGTCATCATCTTCACCGGTAAATACCAATGTTTCTGGCTGAGGATCAACGATCGGCTCTGGTGTTGGTTCAGGTGATGGCTCCGGCGTTACAACGACATCAGGTTCTCCGGAGGATGAACTGCTTCCACCACCACATCCAGCCATTACTAACGAACAGGTTCCTACCGCCACACATATAATATTTTTTAATAATTTTGATGAATCACTCATATACTTCCCTTAATTATTTCCTTTCAATTTAATTTCCCTACTATAAACAGGGCACCAAAGACATATCATTGCGACATATCAACTATTGGCTTCTGACTACTCTGGGCTTACAGATTTCATCCAGTGTGAAATCAGCGCCCCAGACATTGCCATTACATGCATTTTTCAGATTTGATATAACTTTGGAGTCGTTCTCCTCCCCATCAGTAACGATCAAATCTGAAAACAGCGGAAATGGCAAACCAGACATCAAAACGGAATCATCAGTCAGCGCAACAACCCCAAAATCACAATCCGCATCAGAAACGATCTGACGCCCTGCCTCAAAGAACTGGCACTCTGAACGGGACTGCCCTTCGTCAAATCGTGATATGTGCTTGTTGAAGTAAGCGACTGCTGATTTTCCTGCTTTCAAGGCATTATTATATAAACCCTCTGCCACACTATCTGCATCTTTCCCTGTCACTAACACAAGAGGGATCATGCCGCTGTTTTTTACAAGCTTTGCGAGAATCTTTTTATAAACGGAAAGGTCTGTGTAAGTGCCAATACCTGGCTGGGAATTTACCTCGCAGATAGCCGCACCGCTCTCCTTCCAGGATATTCTTATATCCGGAATCAATAAATCGACACCTGCCAGATCGAGTCTCAGCACTTTCACTGCTCTTATTGCCAACGCAGAATTATCAGGATGAACGTCATCAAAAACAGCAACAGGCATCCCCCCCGACGATACGTTAGAAATTCTGCGGAGCGTCACGACCTGATCGGGCTTTGGGATACTTTTTTCGGTCAGTTTCTGTTTAGCCAACATGAATTTGGCTTCATCATCAAACTCTATGCGCGTCAAAGCCGTACGTCGTTCATTTCCCCGCTCCGGACTTGCGTTAACCTGATCAATTAACTGCCTGACGGTCTTAACACCATCCCCTGTCACCTGCGCCGGCTGACGTTCAATAGCCCAGACAAGTTCACCCTCAAAGACCGTAAGACGGTAATCTTTCCCAGAGAAATGCTTTTCAAGCATGATTCTCCGGCCTTTTTCAGCGCTTTTAGCATAGGCTTCACGCAGTTCTTTGTCATTTTTGATTCCGGCAATTACACCATAGCCACGGTCAAGATCCAGCGGTTTCACTACAACCGGGTAACCCATTTTTCCGGCAAGATGTACAGCATCATTTACGTTATTCACGGTAACAGAAGGTTGAACCGGCAGCCCATTCATCCTCAGCATCTGAACCGTGGCCATCTTATTTTTGGCCATATTAGAGCCGACAACCGATGTCGTATCAGTAAAGGTACTGTCCAGCCAACGGCTGTTTGCGCCATAGCCAATCTGATGAGCGCGGGCAGGCAATGAAAAATAAGGGAGATTCAACTCATATGCAGCCCTGAGAAAAGACCACATGGTTGTAGACTTTAACGCGACCGAACGAATTTCAGCGAATATTTTCTGAAAGTCCTGCTGACGGGTATAGCGGCTTCTTGTTAAATCTTTCTCATGCAAAAGTGAGATAAACCAGGCAATTAACTTTGTAGTAACCGCCGCTGAAGCCGGCGTTACAGGCACCAGCAACTCAGCTTCAGTCTCTCTACTGTCGAGCACCTGACCTGACTGCCACACCGGAACCATGGCATCCATCTGAATATTAAACACAGCCGCCAGAATAAACTCTGAAACATCATGCAGAAAGTCTGCTGCTTCCGGAAAAACATGTTCACTAAAGTCTATGCCAGAAAGCTGAGAAGCTGCCTGACAGTAGCTACTGAAGTCGACATTTCCTTCAAGGTCAGTGCGTACAGATACAATAATGGAAGGATTGGGTAATCCTACCCGATATGCAGAAGTGGAATACTTTTTTTGACTAACTTTCCAGTTCATAAAGCCAGATAACCATATACAAAGTTATCAGTATATTACCATCAAAAAAAAAGAGGGCATAAGCCCTCTTTTCTTATCAAGCTACATCATTCCGCTACAGGAACCGGAGCAACATACGGCTCGATAGTTGGAGCAGTGTCACAGCCGGTAAAAGTGATGGTGCCATAAGCGTCATCATAATCACCGAACATAAGAGTACCAGCGGAGAAGCCAGAGCCATCGTCACAGAGCGTCAGTTCGTCACCTTCGAAGTAAACATAGCCAACACCAGACAATGCAACACTACCGCCTTCACTCAAATCAAAGACATTGTAATCTGGACGCGAGATCGCTACGTAATCCACCAGGAAAACCGAATCAGCAAAAGCAATCAGCTCTTCGGAATCACCAGTTTCGGTAGTTTCGTTATATACATAAGTTGATTTGTATGTGCGCTCAAGTGTCTGACCACGGAAAGTAAAGAGTTCATTATTAATCTCTTCATAATCCTCGCCGTAGCTAGGGGTTTCTGAACGTTCATCATCAAAATACGTGTTAGTTTCAGAGAAATCAAACTGATAACGAAGCGACTCATCTTCAACTGTAAAAGTCAGGTCGCCAGACTTCTTAACAGAATATTCGTCACGCTCGAAACCATCCTCGCCATCATAGTCTTCGTAGTAACTTTCAGAGTATTCACCTTCTAAATGACCCGAAACTCCGATCTGAGGAGCGCTTTCAGCAAGCATGCCAGGGCCTCCGTAATAGCTAAGCGACTGACAATAATCGTCAGAGAACTCGGCATTTAAAGTCATATCCTCAGTATAATCTTCACCGTAAGCACCTTCTTCTTCTGCCATACTGAACTCGTAAGAAGATTCTTTAGCAGCTGTAAACGTACCACCACAGCTACCCGCAACGGTCACTGATTCAGAGTCAGAAGCACCGGCGACCAGTTCCAGATCCAGGTCCAGAGCGTCGGTAGCAGAATAAGGGCCAAAACCGATATTGCCGAGGTATTGAAGCGGCATTCCATTAAACACGTTATCTACTTGACGAGGAATGGAACTGGTTACGTCATCAGCCATTTCCAGCAATACAGAAGCCAGAGTCACTTTAATTACTTCAGAACCCACGGCACTGAGATCAGCAGTACTGAAATCAGCATCATCTTCCGAGCCAGTGTAAGTCAGAGTCTGCGGAGTTGGTTCCGGAGTTGGTTCCGGAGTTGGTTCTGGTGTCGGTTCTGGTGTAACAACAGGATCCTGCTCATCAGACGATGAGCTGCTGCTGCCACCACAGCCAGCCATAACCAGAGAGCAACTGGCTACAGCAATGTAAGCAAGGTTTCTTAATGTTTTAGATGAGTTAGACATGAAAATTCCCTTCAATTATTTATATGGTTTTATTCGTCATACGTTCGCTACGGAATATGGCACCCCGAAATCTGACCATATGGCTTTAAGCTCACAGCGAAACAAAATAACAACTCAAAAAGCTATCATCATGTTCATAAATCTGTTGATTTCTATTTTTGCGCCAGATGTGAATCATTTATTCTGATGAATACATCCGCACTTTGTAAGGAGGGCATTAAGCCCTCCCACGTATTTTTATATTATTAGAGTGACACGATTGGCGTTACTGACGGCGCAACACCACAGCCATTGAATGTAATCAACATGGCCGTAGATTCGTCGTCATAAAACTCGATGGTACCGGTAGCAAAACCAGAGCCATCTTCACAGAAAGAAAGTCCGTTTCCATAAGCTTCGATCAAACCATACTCGGAATAATACGCATCAAGTTCAAGGCCGTAATCACCCTCATCCATCCACGCATCAGCGTAATCCAGAAGGAATACTGAGCCATCGTACGCCATTAAATCCTGCTCTGAGCTACTACTACTCTCGCCATTATAGCTATAGGAGTAGCTCTCTGTGGTTTCGATAACAGAACCATTGATGGTGAAACGTTCATTCATAGCATTCGTATTTTGCTGGCTAACAGTACGCGTTTCGCCGCGGTCGTCATCGAGCAGACCGCTGGTCGTACTGGCATCGAACTGATAGCGGCCATTGAAACCGGTAGCCGCAACAGTAATGTCACCAGCCATTTCCGCTGATCCGCTCACACGGAAATAATACCCACCATCGACCTCAGGAGTATCGAAGCCCTGATCAATGTAAAAATCCATCTCCCCGTTAAAGCTGGCAGTACCATTTAACAGTGGTGATTCATCATTTACGTAATATTCATCATTACAGTAGTCATCGGTCAGGGTAACCGAAGATGTACGTGACTCCTCATATTCCTCACCATAACCAATCGCTTCATCGTAACCAGAGTACTCACTGGCAACAGACTCATACTCAAATTCCGTAACGCCACCACAGGTACCAGCATAAGTTTCACTACCTGAATCAGAACCACTGATGACCAGAGCCATATCGAGGTCCAGAGCATCGGCGGAACTGAGCCCACGGCCGAAGAAATATCCACCAAAGTCACCGGCTAATTGACTGATCAGATCGTCCATACCGTCGAGATACGGTTCAGCAACTTCAAGAGCCACAGCAGCAAAAGACGCTTTGATAACCTCTGCCGCAACGGCATCCAGGTCTGCTTCAGACAGGTCTGAATAATCTTCAGAGCCGCTGTAAACCAGAGTTTCTGGCTGCGGATCAGGCGTTGGCTCCGGAGTAGGTTCTGGAGTAGGTTCTGGATTTACAATAGGATCTTGCTCATCAGCGGATGAGCTGCTGCTGCCACCGCCACAGCCAGCCATAACCAGTGAACCGCCGGCAACGGCGATGTAAGCGAGGTTTCGTAAGGTTTTGGATAAGTCAGCCATAATACTTCCCTTCAAGTAGTTTTCTGTCTTTTTCTGTGTGTCGCGTCAGGCCAGCAATACGCGGCGAGCGATCTTTTCTGCTGCCCGATTTCGCCAACAGACAGGGCCAAAACCCGAACCATTGTTCATCTCTCTGGACAGATAAATTTTGCACCGAGACAGTAACGCTTTGTAGCTGCTTAGTAAAGGATGTAATTTTTTGTCACGGGTGACATTTTTTGTCACCCCGGATATTAAAAAATGCCCGGAAAGCGGAATGGCCTGAACCGGATCATACGATCCAGAATAAGCATCCGCCTTAAGACGGATATTGAGCGGAAAAATGCATAATTACGCAAGAAGTCAGCAACATAGGAAGGAAATCGTTGTGACAAATTTTGTCACCAGCATGAGTATAAAGTCAGTCTGATTTTATAAATCATGCGCAATTATGACATTGATCAAAGTGCCGCAGTTTTGTAACAGAACAGGTGGCAATCGGATGCAAAAAGCTGGCGAATCAGTTCAGAGAGGCAAACAAATCATGGCTAAGATGCGGCGTCTCATTTGTCACCTTGAGTCGCACCTTTAAGTGATATTTCTCTTATTAAATACAACCCAAACTCCATTCCTTCGAACCGCTTAGCCAACACCTGATTAGCGACCATGCCTGAGTAATTTTCAGGCATAAAAAAACCGCCCTAAGGCGGTCTTTTCATCGCTGTTCAGCGAAGATATTCAGCCAGCATTAAGCAGGCTGTTCTACACCTTTCATGGTCAGCTTAACGCGACCTTTCGGATCAACGTCAGCAACGTGTACGTTTACAACCTGACCTTCTTTCAGGTAGTCAGAAACGTTTTCTACGCGCTCTTCGCTGATCTGAGAAATGTGCAGCAAACCGTCTTTACCTGGCAGTACGGTAACGAATGCACCGAAGTCAACGATTTTGCTGACAGTACCAGTGTATGTAACACCTACTTCGATCTCAGCAGTGATGCCTTCAATCATTTCTTTCGCTTTATCAGCAGAAGCTTTGTCTGCTGCGAAGATCTTGATTTCGCCATCGTCGTTGATATCAACAGAAGCACCGGATTTCTCAGTGATGTCACGGATGGTCGCACCACCTTTACCGATCACGTCACGGATCTTGTCAGAAGCGATCTTCATGCTGGTCATGGTCGGAGCGTTTTCAGACAGCTCTTTACGTGGCTCAGCAATCACAGCGTTCATCTGTTCGAGAATGGTGAAACGTGCTGCTTTGGCTTTTTCCAGCGCGATTTCCATGATCTCTTCAGTGATACCTTCGATCTTGATATCCATCTGCAGTGCAGTGATACCTTCGTCAGTACCGGCAACTTTAAAGTCCATATCGCCGAGGTGATCTTCGTCACCCAGAATGTCGGTCAGAACAGCGAATTTTTCGCCTTCTTTCACCAGACCCATGGCGATACCGGCAACCGGTGCTTTCATTGGTACACCAGCGTCCATCAGAGACAGAGATGCGCCACATACGGAAGCCATAGAAGAAGAACCGTTGGATTCCGTGATTTCTGAAACCACACGCACGGTGTACGGGAATTCTTCGTGAGAAGGCATCATTGCCTGCACACCACGACGGGCCAGACGGCCGTGACCAATTTCACGACGGCCAGGAGAACCCATACGGCCAGCTTCACCTACAGAGTATGGAGGGAAGTTGTAGTGGAACAGGAATGGATCGTCTTTGGTGCCGTGCAGGAAGTCGATCATCTGTGCGTCACGGGCAGAACCCAGAGTGGTCGCAACGATGGCCTGAGTTTCACCACGGGTGAACATAGCAGAACCGTGAGTGCTCTTCAGAACGCCGGTTTCGATGGTCAGCGGACGAACGGTGTCGTTGTCACGGCCATCGATACGTGGAGCGCCGTCGATTACGCGCTGACGTACTACTTCGTACTTCAGCTCGCCGATCATCTCAGCGATTTCGTCTTTGCTGAAACCTTCTTCACCTTCAGCAGCGGCCAGTTTTTCAACAGCAGCGGCTTTGATTTCGTCCAGCTTGCCGTAACGCTCCATCTTGTCGGAGATGGTGTAGGCTTCGCCGATGGCAGCAGCAGTTTCTGCTTTAACCGCTTCGTACAGGGCAGTGTTTTTCTCGGCAGCAGCCCAGTCCCAACGCTGAACATTCAGCTCAGCAACCCACTCGTTGATAGCAGTAATCGCAGGCTGGAATGCTTTGTGTGCGAACAGTACTGCACCCAGCATTTCGTCTTCGGTCAGTTCGTCGGCTTCGGATTCAACCATCAGCACGGCGTCCTGAGTACCGGCAACCACCATGTCCAGCAGGGAATTTTCCAGCTGAGAATATTTAGGGTTGAGGATGTAACCTTCGTCTTCTATGAAACCAACGCGGGCACCACCGATAGGACCATTGAACGGTACACCGGAAACAGACAGAGCTGCAGAGGTAGCGATCATGGCGCAGATATCCGGATCAACGTCTTTTTCAGAAGACATAACGGTCAGGATAACCTGAACTTCGTTCATGAAGCCTTCCGGGAACAGAGGGCGGATCGGACGGTCGATCAGACGGGAAGTCAGGGTTTCTTTTTCAGAAGGACGCGCTTCACGCTTCAGGTAACCACCAGGGATACGGCCAGCGGCGTACATTTTTTCCTGATAGTGAACAGACAGTGGGAAGAAGTCCTGACCTGGCTTGGTGCTTTTCGCAGCAACAACAGTCGCCAGAACCTGAGTTTTACCGATAGTGGCCAGAACAGCGCCGTCAGCCTGACGGGCAATGCGACCGGTTTCCAGAGTGACGGTATCGTTACCGAACTGGAAGGTTTTTGTGTTAGCAACAGGTTTTGTGCTCATACAGTATGTGTTTCCTTTACGATTTCAGATCATCCTGCGCACTGCCGGTACTTCTAAGGATTGGCTCTTTTGCGCCCATAAAAGGGCAAAAGCCAATGGTTAGAAGCACCACCACTCAATCAGTGGGGTTGGCACCACAGTCTGGCAGGTTGTATGTGTATAAAGAGGGAGCTATCAGCCAGATACAACAAAAGCCCCGGAGGGCTTTTGCTGTAAGAGAGATCTTAGCGACGCAGACCCAGACGACCGATCAGAGCGGTGTAACGGGATGCATCTTTACGCTTCAGGTAGTCCAGCAGTTTACGACGCTGGTTTACCATGCGGATCAGACCACGACGGGAGTGGTGATCTTTACCGTGCGCTTTGAAGTGGTCCTGCAGGCCAACGATGTTGTGGGTCAGCAGTGCAACCTGAACTTCAGGAGAACCAGTGTCGCCTTCAGCAACCTGATACTCTTTTACAATCTCAGCTTTCTTTTCAGCAGATAATGCCATCTTTCAAACTCCATAGAATGTGCATCAGGCTCAGCCTGACTGTTTAAAAAGCATTGCCACCGTGCACATTAACAGTGGTATGCGTGTGCCTGTCGGCACAGTTAAAAACGGGTTTTCATGACAAGGCTCAGACTTCAGGCAGGCTGACCTGCATAAGACGTCTCGCTTTGATCACGCCACCTTCGACAGAACCAATGCCTATCATCTGGCGAATCCCGGATTCAACGGCCCATAATTGTACAGACGTTGCATCCGCCAGGCCAGTATTTATCGGCTGACCCTGCAGCATTTTAGCAGCTTCTGCTAATGTCAGCGGTACTTCCGGCCAATCAGGAATGGCACTGTGTGGCGGCAGCAGCAGATTATCCAGTGCAGAGAAGTCCGCGTCATCGCCCTCTCCTGCCTCAATGGCCAGCTGCTCCAGTGCCTCAAGCGTCACCATCTGACCACTGTGATACGGCCCACAGGCGGTACGGTGCAGGCGGCTGACGTAGGCACCACAGCCAATACTTTCACCGATATCTTCGACCAGGGTACGGATATACGTGCCTTTGGAGCAGCGCACAGAAAGATCCAGCTGGGTTTCCCGGCGTTGATTCAGTGTCAGTTCAAAAATGGTAATGGTGCGGCGTTTCTTTTCCGCCACCGCCCGCATTTCTGCTTCTGACATGCCCTGACGGGCCAGCTCATACAGTGGCTTGCCGTCCATTTTCAGTGCTGAAAACATCGGCGGCACCTGTTCGACATCACCGCGGAAGCGGCTGAGCACAGCCTCAACCGCAGCGTCATCCAGCTCAGGCACCTGCGCCGTGCGGAAGACTTCGCCTTCGGAGTCACCGGTAGAGCGTACTTCCCCCAGCTGGGCTGTGGTGTCGTAAGCTTTATCAGAATCGAGCAGCAATTGGGAAAACTTGGTCGCCTCCCCCAAACAGATCGGCAATACCCCGCTGGCCTGAGGGTCCAGCGCGCCGGTGTGACCGGCTTTACGGGCATTGAAGAGGCGTTTCACCCGCTGCAGCACCTGATTCGAGGACAACCCCAGCGGCTTATCAATAACAATAATGCCGCTGATATCGCGGCCTTTTTTCTTACCCACGCAGTCGCTTACTCCGCACTGTCGTCCTGCTGATCATCATGATGACGGGACTTATCTTCGTCCGTCGCCTTTTTGATCAGGGAAGTCAGTTTCATACCGCGATCCAGGGTTTCATCATAATGGAAACGCAGGTGCGGTGTGATACGGGTACGCAGAATGCGTGCGAGTTCAGTGCGCAGGTAGCCTGACGCATCGTTAAGAATGCGTTCGGTCTGACGACGGATTTCGTCATCGCTTTCACCACGGGCACCCATCACTGTGAAATAAATATCGGCATACCCCAGATCTTTCGCCACTTTAACGTGGTTCAGGGTCACCATACCCAGACGTGGGTCTTTCATTTCAAACTGTATCATCTGCGCCAGATCCCGCTGGATCTGCTCACCAAGGCGCGATGTACGGCTGTAATCTTTTGGCATTTTATCCTCCGGTTTTACCGGCTTTACAGAGACAGCAAAGCCCGACACTCTGGCCGGGCTTTGCTGCTGAGTCTGATAATATGGGTTACAGCGTACGTGCCACTTCACGCACGTCGAAGACCTCAATCTGGTCGCCCGGGCGGACGTCCTGATAGTTCTTCACACCGATACCACATTCCATACCCTGACGAACTTCCTGTACGTCGTCTTTGAAGCGACGCAGGGATTCCAGTTCACCTTCGTAGATCACCACGTTTTCACGCAGTACACGGATCTTCTTGTTACGGTAAACCGTACCTTCGATCACCATACAACCGGCAATCTGACCGAACTTAGGCGAGTTGAACACGTCACGTACTTCCGCAGTACCAACGATTTCTTCACGCAGTTCAGGCTCAAGCAGACCGCCCATGGCTTTCTTAACGTCGTCCAGCAGATCGTAGATCACGCTGTAGTAACGCATATCAACGTCATTGGCTTCGACCACACGTTTGGCAGCGTTGTCAGCACGGACGTTAAAGCCGAACACCACGGCACCGGAAGCAACCGCCAGTGTGGCGTCAGTTTCTGTAATACCACCCACACCGGAGGATACTACGTTCACTTTCACTTCATCGGTAGCCAGCTTCTGCAGTGAAGCCACGATGGCTTCCAGAGAACCACGTACGTCGGTTTTCAGAACCACGTTCAGAGAAGCAACCTGACCTTCGCCCATACCAGCGAACAGTGCATCCAGCTTGGCAGCCTGCTGGCGCTGCTGATGTTGTTCCTTCAGTTTGGTTTCACGGAATTCAGCAACCTCACGGGCTTTCTTCTCGCTTTCCACAACCATGAAGTGGTCACCGGCGTCCGGCGTACCATTCAGACCGAGAATCTCGACCGGAATGGATGGACCAGCTTCACCAGTCTGCTGACCATTTTCATCCAGCAGTGCACGGGCACGGCCGTAGCAGGTACCGGCCAGAACGATGTCGCCTTTGTTCAGCATGCCGTCCTGAACCAGCAGGGTCGCAACCGGACCACGTCCTTTATCCAGACGGGATTCAACCACAACACCCTGTGCCGGACCGACAAAGTGTGCTTTCAGTTCCAGCAGCTCGGCCTGCAGCAGAACCGCTTCAAGCAGCTCTTCAATGCCCTGACCAGTGTGTGCAGATACCGGGATGAATGGTACGTCGCCGCCCCAGTCTTCCGGAATCACATCACGGGCTGACAGTTCGTTTTTAACACGATCCGGATCAGCAGATTCTTTGTCCATCTTGTTGATGGCAACCACCAGAGGAACGCCAGCCGCTTTTGCGTGCTGAACCGCTTCTTCAGTCTGAGGCATCACGCCGTCATCGGCAGCAACCACCAGGATTACCACGTCAGTAGACTGAGCACCACGGGCACGCATGGAGGTAAACGCCGCGTGTCCCGGTGTATCCAGGAAGGACACCATGCCGTGATCGGTTTCTACGTGGTAGGCACCGATATGCTGGGTAATACCGCCAGCCTCGCCAGAGGCCACTTTGGTACGGCGAATGTAGTCCAGCAGCGAGGTTTTACCATGGTCAACGTGACCCATAACGGTAACAACCGGCGCACGGCTCTGTTCTTCGCTGTCGTAAGTAACGGATTCGGTAACATCCTGCTCCAGCTGGTTATCAGCAATCAGCTTGGTTACCTTGTGACCCATCTCTTCAACCACCAGAGAGGCAGTATCCTGATCCAGCGTCTGGTTGATGGTTGCCATAACCCCCATCTTCATCAGCTCTTTGATCACTTCACCGGCTTTAACCGCCATTTTACCTGCCAGATCACCAACAGTGATGGCTTCCGGCAGTTCAACTTCTTTGATCACCGGAGCGGTTGGCTTAGTAAACGCATGCTCGTTATTGCTCTGCTGCTTACCACGTCCACCACGACCACCTTTGGCAGACAGCTTTCCGCCTTTGGCTGGCTTAGCGCCTTTACCCGGACGACGACGGCTGTCACCGCCACTGTTGTTGTCGTCATCATCGCGGAAACGGCTGTTTTCACGTTGATCGGTACGCTTTTTATCCGGAGTCTTGGTTTTCTTACGGGTATCTTCCTGACGTGCTGCTGCAGCTTCAGCTTCGGCACGCTTCTGCGCCAGTTCTTCTTCCGGAGTCAGTTCAGGTTTAGCGGCTTTAGCAGGTTTATCTGCTTTCTTCGCTTTTGCCTGTTCAGCCGCCGGTGCAGCTTCTTCAGCTTTTGCTTCAGCCACCGGAGCTTCTTCAGCAACCGCTTCTGCAACAACAGTTTCAGCTACAGGCTCTTCAACAGCAACCTGTGGCGCTTCAGCTACAGCAGCTTCCAGCGCTGCTGCTTCTGCCTTAACGTCCTGTTCCTGCTCAAGCTCATCACGCTTCACGTAAGTACGCTTTTTGCGGACTTCAATGGATACCGTTTTCTTACCGCCCTGACCAGCTTTCAGTGTTGTATTCACTTTACGCTTCAGGGTAATTTTCTTTGGCGCAGCCGCAGCATCACCGTGGCTTTTCTTGAGGAAAAGCAGCAGTGACTGTTTCTGTTCATCCGTCACAGACTGAGCAGCGTCAGTCTGTGGCAGGCCAGCTTCTTTCATTTGGGATAACAGGCGGTCAACACTGGTCCCAACCACGTCGGCGAGTTCTTTAACCGTTACATCTGCCATACGTTTCTCCTATGCCGAGCGGTTGATTAGTCATTGCCCTCGAACCAGGGCTTACGGGCGGTCATGATAAGCTCCGCCGCTTTCTCTTCGGTCATGGCTTCAATGTCCATAAGGTCATCGATGGACTGCTCGGCAAGATCTTCCATCGTACAGATACCTTTACTCGCCAGACGCAGGGCGAGATGTTTTTCCATACCTTCCATATTCAGCAGGTCTTCGGCCGGCTCGGCGCTGTCCAGCTGTTCTTCAGAAGCAAGCGCCTGAGTCAGCAGTACATCTTTCGCGCGGTTACGCAGCTCGGTAACAACCTCTTCGTCCAGACCGTCAATCGCCAGCATCTCATCCATCGGAACGTAGGCAATTTCTTCCAGCGTGGTAAAGCCTTCTTCCACCAGCAGGGTGGCAAAGTCTTCATCCAGATCCAGGGAATTCATAAAGCTTTCGATAAAGCCGGATGCTTCCTGATTCTGTTTTTCAACCGCTGCTTCTTCGGTCATGACGTTGATTTCCCAACCGGTCAGCTCTGATGCCAGACGGACATTCTGTCCGCCACGGCCAATCGCCTGGGCCAGGTTATCTTCCGCAACAGCAACGTCCATGCTGTTGGTTTCTTCGTCCATCACGATGGACGCTACTTCCGCCGGTGCCATGGCATTGATCACCAGCTGCGCCGGGTTGTCATCCCACAGCACGATGTCGATACGTTCGTTTCCACCCAGTTCGTTGGTTACAGCCTGAACACGCGCACCGCGCATACCCACACAGGCACCAACAGGGTCGATACGTTTATCGTTGGTTTTTACTGCAATCTTGGCGCGTGAACCCGGATCACGGGCAGCACCTTTAATTTCAATAACTTCTTCCGCGATTTCCGGCACTTCGATGCGGAACAGTTCGATCAGCATCTCAGGGCAGGTACGGCTCAGCATCAGCTGTGGGCCACGGTTTTCCGGACGAACAGCGTGCAGAATCGCACGCACACGGTCACCCATGCGCATGATTTCACGACCGATCAACTGATCTTTCGGCATCAGGCCTTCGGCGTTATTGCCGAGATCGACGATAACGTTATCGCGTGTCACTTTTTTAACAGTACCGTTGATCAGTTCACCAACACGGTGCTGGTATTGATCAACAATCTGCGCGCGCTCTGCTTCACGTACTTTCTGTACGATGATCTGCTTCGCTGCCTGCGCTGCAATACGGCCGAAATCAGGGTTTTCAATCTGAACTTCGTAGGTGTCACCCGGCTGCAGATTGGTATCAATTTCGTGAGCCTCTTGGAGAGTCAGCTCATCACCCAGACCTGGCACCACGTCATTGCTGACCACCAGCCAGCTGCGGTAAGTCTGGTAATCACCAGTACGACGGTCGATATCGACGCGAATGGTGGCTTCCTCATCTTCGTAGCGCTTCTTTGCGGCCGCGGCCAGGGCTGACTCAATCGCTTCAAAAATAATCTCTTTTGAAACACCCTTTTCGTTGGAAACCGCTTCAGCGACCAGGAGAATTTCTTTGCTCATCTTCTAGCCTCGCTCTGCAACCTTAATCCTTGAATTGTGGAACAACATTGGCTTTTTCAATCAGTTCAATCGGCAGCAGATATTCGTGCTCATCAACGACCAGCACTACATCTTCCTGTTCGACACCAATTAATTGGCCTTTGAATTTACGACGCCCGTCAAAGGGCATACGCAGACGCAACTCGATAATATGGTTTGCGTACTGCTTGAACTGCTCAAGCGTGAACAATGGACGATCCATCCCGGGGGACGATACTTCCAGTGTGTATTCCTGAGTAATCGGATCTTCCACGTCCAGAACCGCACTGATCTGGCGGCTGACTTCTGCACAATGGTCGACGGTGATTCCGTCCGGTTTATCTATAAAAACCCGCAACATTGAGCGCTTGCCGTTCGGCATAAACTCCAGCCCCCAGAAAGTGAATCCCATGGATTCCACCACTGGTGCCAACAGTTCTTTTAACTGCGCATCTTTTGCCAAATATCTACCCTCACCACAAACAAAAACTGGGCCACTCAGTGCCCAGTCCGCTACCTGCCTTATGCAGACCGCAACCCGCGCCACAGCCCGGATTCCGGTACGCCTCAGCGACTTATGCCGCCCGGGCCTGTGTCTGAAAAGCGACTACTAAAAAGCCCCTGACTTGAGGGGCTTTTTAGTAGTGCTCTATCAAAGCACGCGCATTATATGCGCTTTAAACAAAAAAAGCGAACCGTGTTCGCTTTTCAGTAATTTGGTGCGGATGGCGAGACTCGAACTCGCACGAGCTTAGCTCACCACCCCCTCAAGATGGCGTGTCTACCAATTCCACCACATCCGCACTAAAACTGTATGAGCCTTATTTTTCAGTCTCTTCGACTGCCGGCTCATCCGCATCAGAAGCATCCAGGTCGGGTGCATCTGAAGACGGCGCGTATTCTTCCACAACTGGGGCGTCCTGCTCAAGCTTTTCTATCACTTCCTGGCTAGGAATTCCCAGATCCTGCGAACTTTCTACCTTCTGACGGGCATAAATACCCAGAACCAGACTGGTTACGAAAAATAAAGTTGCAAGAATCGCGGTAGTGCGGCTTAAAAAGTTACCGGAACCACTGCTGCCGAAAACAGTCTGGGACGCGCCACTGCCAAAAGAAGCACCTGCATCAGCACCCTTACCCTGCTGCATCATAACGAACGCGATGATGCCCACAGCCAGCAGAATGTGAACGATTAAAACAATGGATTCCATAACTTACCTTATGCCCGACAAATAGCTGTAAATTCCGCGGCGTCGAGAGAGGCTCCCCCGACCAGTCCGCCATCAATATCCGGCTGCGAAAATAATTCCGCCGCACTGGCAGCTTTTACACTGCCGCCGTATAAAATACGGGTTTTTTCCGCCACCGTATCACTGACTTTTTTCAGTTCGGAACGGATAAATGCATGCATCGCCTGCGCCTGCTCAGGAGTGGCAGTCTCACCGGTACCGATAGCCCAGACCGGTTCGTAGGCGATGATAATTTTTTCCCAGTCTGCATTGCTCAGTTCAGCAATAAGCAGCGACAGCTGCTCAGAAACCACAGACTCTTCACGCACTGCTTTACGCTGCTCGATGGTTTCACCCACGCAAACAACCGCAGTAATGCCGTTAGCCATCAGCTGACGCACTTTAACCAGCACATCATAATCCCGTTCGCCATACAGGGCGCGGCGCTCAGAATGACCAACCAGAGCCATGGAGCAGCCAATGTCGGCCAACATGGCAGCGGACACTTCACCGGTAAAGGCACCGGATTCTTCCGCAGCAACGTTCTGGGCTCCCACCATCACCGGCGTTCCTGCTGTTTCTGCAACCGCCTGAGTGATGTACGGGAACGGAGGGAACACAGCTATATCGCGATCGGCCGGTAAGTTTTCCAGGACACCGGTCAACAGACTGCCAGTCATCTCTGATGAGGCATTCATTTTCCAGTTTCCGGCTACCAACTGTCGACGCATAACGAGTCCCAAAATTTAAAGAGCGCAGATACTATCTAAGAAGCTGTCCTGAGACAAGCAGATCAGGCTAATACCCGCTCCACGACCCCAGCCAGCTCACTGGCTAATTGATGAATCAGAGCAGAATCTTCACCTTCTACCATCACCCGCACAACAGGCTCGGTACCGGATGGACGTAACAACACGCGACCACGGCCTGCAAGCTTGTCTTCAACAGCAGCGACGGCAGAAACGATTTCACGGTCAGAATTCACATCCACATTGCGGCTGCGCTTCACGTTAATCATGGTCTGCGGCATTTTGCTCATTTTAAGCTGCCAGTCAGACAGATCGGTTTCGGTATCCTGCAGCGCCTGCATAACCTGCAGTGCAGCGACGATTCCATCCCCCGTAGTATTGGCATCGAGGCACAGAATATGTCCGGAGGATTCACCACCAAAACGCCAGCCCTGCTCATCCAGCATCTGCAACACATAACGGTCGCCGACTTTGGTACGCAGGAAATCGATACCCTGATCCTTCAGGCCCAGTTCAAGGCCGAGGTTACTCATCAGCGTTCCTACCACACCGCCGTTCAGGCGCCCCTGGGCTTTGGCATGGGAAGCAATAATAAACAGGAGCTGATCACCGTCGAGCAGCTCACCGTTTTTATCCACCATGGCAACACGGTCACCATCACCATCAAAAGCGATACCCAGATCGGCTGATACTTCCTTAACTTTCGCCTGCAACGCTTCAGGCTCGGTAGAACCCACCTGATTATTGATGTTCAGGCCGTCTGGCTGAGCACCCATCACCACGATTTCAGCTCCCAGCTCGGAGAACACCAGTGGCGCAATCTGATAGGTCGCACCATGGGCGCAGTCGAGCACGATTTTTAAGCCGCGCAGATTCAGCGCATTGACCGTGCCCTTACAGAATTCGGTATAGCGCCCAGCAGCGTCATTAACCCGCCAGGCTTTACCCAGCGCAGAGGATTCAACACAGCTCATGGGTTTATCCAGCCAGGATTCAATTTCCAGCTCGACCTCATCCGGCAGCTTACGTCCTTCACCAGAGAAGAATTTGATGCCGTTATCGTAGAACGGATTGTGCGAAGCACTGATGACTATCCCCGCCTGAGCGCGGAAGGTACGGGTCAGGTAAGCAATGCCCGGAGTAGGAATCGGGCCTAACAGACCGATATCCACACCGGCGGATGACAGCCCCGCTTCCAGCGCAGATTCAAACATATAGCCGGAAATACGCGTATCTTTACCGATGAGAATTTTACGCGCCCCCTGCGCAGCAAAGACTTTTCCTGCTGCCCAGCCAAGTTTCATGACAAATTCCGGATTAATCGGATAGGTACCAACCCGCCCACGGATACCATCGGTACCAAAATATTTTCTACTCATTCCCTTCCCTCAAGGTCGCACTCAGCACACGAATTGCCTGCGCGGTTTCTTTCACATCATGAACGCGGAGGATTTTCGCACCTTTCATTGCACAGATCACGGCACCAGTCACACTTCCGATCACACGCTCATCCGCGGCATCCACGCCACTGGCCTCGCCAATCATACGCTTCCGCGACAAACCGGTTAACAGCGGCAGGCCAAGTTCATGCAAAGATTCGAGTCGGTTCAGCAGCCTATAGTTATGCTGATGGTTTTTACCGAAGCCAAAACCCGGATCGAGCAGGATTTTATCGCGCCCAATACCTGCGTCCTCACAGACGCTGACACGCTGCTGTAAAAATTGCTTCACCAGTTCTTCGATCGGTTGCTGATATTCGGGTGCGTTTTTCACAGCCTGAGGATCACCATCCCAATGCATCAGACACACAGGCAAACCAGTCTGTGCTGCTGCCGCCAGGGCACCATCACGACACAGCGAGCGCACATCGTTAACCAGATGAGCCCCGGCCGCGGCACTTTCCGAAATAACAGCCGGTGTACTGGTATCCACAGAAATGACAACATCAAAACGTTGCGCAATGGCCTCGACTGCCGGGATAACCCGCGCCAGTTCTTCCGCTTCCGTCACCGGATCAGCCCCCGGACGGGTGGATTCACCGCCAATATCGATCACTGTCGCACCGTCAGCAATCATTTGCTGCGCGTGCTGCAATGCCACATCAATGGAACTGAAGCGACCACCATCGGAAAAAGAATCCGGGGTTACATTGAGAATGCCCATCACATTGGGCACGGAGAAATCCAGCTCGCGGTTTCCGCATTGAAATTTCACAGGCTATTCACGCTTAATATTGAGTATTACTGACACACATAAAAACAGACGTAAAAAAAGCGGCCGGGGCCGCTTTTTTCTTCAGATCAGTGACCGGATCAGCTCTCTTCGCCAGCAGCATCACCGACCGCGTCATCATTCGGATCACGGGTCATATCACGGCTTTCTTCTGCCGGTGACGCAGGACCGGAACCATCACCACCCCAGGATTTAGGCGGGCGAGGTTTCTTACCGGACATAATGTCATCAATCTGATCCGTATCGATGGTTTCATATTCCATCAACGCGTCTTTCATCAGCTCGAGTTTGTCACGGTTCTGTTCCAGCAGAGTGTAAGCACGCTGATAACAGGTATCCAGCAGACCTTTCACTTCGGAATCGATCAGACGGGCAGTGTCATCAGACAGATGAGACAGCTGACCACCACCGGAACTGCCCAGGTAACCATTCTGTTCTTCTTCAGTAAACAGCTGAGCACCCAATTTTTCCGACAGACCCCATTTGGTCACGTAGTTACGTGCGTACTTGGTCGCACGCTCAATATCGTTGGATGCGCCCGTGGTTACACCGTCTTTACCCAGTGTCATTTCTTCCGCAATACGGCCACCGTACAGAGAGCAGATATTGCTTTCGATACCGCGTTTGCTGATGGAGTGACGATCCTCTTCCGGCAGGAACATAGTCACACCCAGAGCCCGGCCACGGGGAATGATGGAGACCTTGTACACCGGATCGTGTTCAGGCATCAGGCGACCAATAATCGCATGGCCCGCTTCGTGGTAAGCCGTATTGGTTTTCTCTTTCTCAGACATAACCATGGTTTTACGCTCGGCACCCATCAGGATCTTATCCTTGGCTTTCTCGAACTCTTCCATGGTGACCAGATTACGGTTGGCACGGGCTGCAAACAGTGCCGCCTCGTTCACCAGGTTGGCCAGATCAGCACCAGAGAAGCCAGGTGTACCGCGGGCAATAACGGATGCATTCACATCATCTGCCACCGGCACTTTACGCATGTGCACGCCCAGAATCTGTTCACGGCCACGGATGTCCGGCAGACCAACCACTACCTGACGGTCAAAACGGCCCGGACGCAGCAGCGCAGGGTCCAGAACATCGGGACGGTTAGTCGCGGCAATGACGATGATGCCATCGTTAACTTCGAAGCCGTCCATCTCCACCAGCAATTGGTTCAGAGTCTGTTCGCGTTCGTCGTTACCACCGCCGATACCTACGCCACGGGAGCGACCCACGGCATCGATTTCGTCGATAAAGATAATACATGGGGCCTGCTTCTTTGCCTGATCGAACATGTCACGCACACGGGATGCACCAACACCAACGAACATTTCAACGAAGTCAGAACCGGAAATAGAGAAGAAAGGTACACGGGCTTCACCGGCAATAGCTTTTGCCAGCAGGGTTTTACCGGTACCAGGCTGACCCACCATCAATACGCCACGCGGAATCTTACCGCCCAGACGCTGGTATTTGCCCGGGTCACGCAGGAATTCAACCAGCTCTTTTACGTCTTCTTTGGCTTCATCACAGCCAGCTACGTCTTCAAAGGTGGTTTTGATCTGATCTTCACTGAGCAGCTTGGCTTTGCTTTTACCGAACGCCATCGGGCCGCCACGACCGGAACTGCCCCCCTGCATCTGCCGCATAAACAGCATAAAGACGGCAATAATGATCAGAATAGGCAGAGACGCCAGCAGCAGCTGAGTGAAGAAACCGTCTTTTTCTGGTTTCTGACCCACCACCTGTACATGGTTATTCAGCAGAGTATCCATCAGCTTGTCATCATACGTCGGCATGATGGTCTCGAAAGACTCGCCACTGGAATTAAGACCGCTGATGGTCTGGCCGGATATGGTAACCCGCTCCACCTGACCGCTCTCTACCGCCTTGATGAATTCTGAGTAGGCGAGCTCATTCCCTCTTCCAACACTCTGGAAGTTGTTGAACACCATCATCAGAACGGCAGCGATCACTGCCCACAGTATGAAATTCTTTGCCATCCGGCACTACCTCACTGGCTGTCGTTGCCCGGCCGAATGCCGGGGGCCTTGCTATCTGCTTAGCTTAGCAAGCAATTGCTAAGCGCGGAAACCTTTACCTACTATGTAAACCTCACGGGATCTCGCTCTGGAGGCCTTAGGTTTACGAATCATTACTTTACTGAACGAAGTCCTGACATCATCGAGATACTGATCAAACCCTTCTCCCTGAAAAACCTTTGCCACGAACTGGCCATTCGGGCGCAGTACCTGACGAGCCATATCCAGCGCCAGTTCAACAAGATACATAGCGCCTGGCTGGTCAATTGAGGCCACTCCACTCATATTGGGGGCCATATCTGAGATTACAAGGTCTACCGGCCGACCATAGATAACAGCCATCAGCTCATCGAAGACAGATTCTTCCGTAAAGTCACCCTGAATGAAATTCACATCCTCTATCGGGTCCATTGGCAGAATGTCCGAGGCGATGATCGTGCCGTTGCCTTTCAGCAGCCGCGTTACCACCTGAGACCAGCCGCCCGGCGCCGAACCCAGATCGACGACGGTCATGCCCGGCTTTATGAGCTGATCTTTCTCGTCCAGTTCAATCAATTTGTAACTGGCCCGGGTCCGGTAACCATCCTGCTGGGCTTTCTGCACCCAGATATCGTCAACATGTTCTTTCAGCCAGCCAGCACTGGTTTTTGAGCGCGCCATGCAGGTTTATGCTCCCGCCTAAGGTATAATGGTTCTAATCATACCCGGATCGTACATCCGGGCGTATGCAGAAGAATATTACCACTGAATAACCGAGCTTCCGAATATATGGCATTATCAAACGAGCAAAAGAAAGCCTACCGCGCTATTGGCCACACTCTGAACCCTATTGTGACCGTAGCAGCGAATGGCCTGTCTGAGGGCGTGATCGACGAACTGAACCGCGCTCTGGACGATCATGAGCTGATCAAAATCAAAATCTCAGTGGGTGATCGTGAGGTCAAGAAGGCTGTGATTCAGGAAATTCTGCGCATCACAGGTGCGGAAATGCCACAACAGATCGGCAATACCGCCCTGCTGCTGCGTCACAATCCAAAAGCCAAGGCTAACCTGTCTAACCTGAAGCGCTGACCCCTGACAGCAGGCCAAAGTCGTGAACTTTGCCTGCTGCATTTCCTGTAACGGGCAAACCGCCTGAATCTCTGGCCGGTTACCGCCGCCAATCAGCCATGCCGGCGATCACGCACCAGTACCTGAGCTGGCGCCATCATAAGCCAGATAAGCCCCAGCAGTGAGATGGTGTGCAACATCATCATCTGCAGCTTCCACCAGGGCATCAGGGCGAAATACATCAAAGACAGCACCATCATCACCAGCATGATCTGCAAAGGTGTTTCCCGCCACTGCAACGGTTGGGAAAATCGCGCCAACAACAGCATGATCGCGCCGCATACCAGCCCCAGACCATCCATTACATGCAGCACCTCCATACCGTGCTGCGGAAAAAAGCCCCGGTGCTCTAACAGAGGCCGCACCAGATAAACACTGGCCCACAGCCCACCGAGCCAGAAAGTACGCAATAAAATCAGGTAATGCCGGACCATAACACCTCCGTCCCGGGTGACCAGATCAGCATAACCCAAACGAAAGTTGGACGGGCGCACTTTTCCGGCGATAATGTGGCCAATCATAATAAGGGCCGCAACCCAGGCCCTGGCTCACAAAGTAAAATAAAGGTCACACAACACATGTCGAATATTGTTATTTCCGGTACCGGACTGTTTATCCCCCCACACGTCATCACCAACGAAGAACTGGTACAGGCATTTAACCAATATGTCGACAACTTCAATGCCCGCAATGCGGATGCCATTGCCGCGGGCGAAAAAGAAGCTCTGTCCTACTCCAGCCCGGAATTCATCGAAAAAGCCTCCGGCATCAAAGCCCGTTACGCCATGTATAAAGATGGCATCCTCGACCCGGAAGTTATGCACCCGGTATTCCCGATGACCGAGGAAGGCAAAACACCGGAAATGGTAACCATGGGTATTGGCGCAGCTAAGCAGGCGATGGAACAGGCCGGCAAAACGCCGGAAGACATCGATATGATCGTAGTCTCCGGTACCTTCCGCCAGCGTGATTACCCGGGCATGTCTGTGGAAATTCAGCGCGATCTGGGCATCAAAGGTTTCGCCTATGACATGGGCATCGCCTGCTCATCCGCAACCTTCGGCCTGATCAATGCGTACACGGCGCTGAAAGCCGGTACCGCCAAATGCGTACTCTTCATCAACCCGGAGTTCACTACCCCGGGTCTGAACTTCAAAGACCGTGACAGCCACTTTATTTTTGGTGACGTCGCCACTGCAGCCATCCTGGAAGCAGAAGAAAACGCGAATCCAGAGCACGCCTTCCGTATTCTGAACACCAAACAGTTTACCCAGTACTCCGACAACATCCGTACGGATCAGTCCTACGCTGATTACTGTTTCGACAATGTGCCGGAAGACCGCTATGCCTTTAAACAGCGCGGCCGCAAAGTATTCAAAGAACTGCTGCCACTGGTGACCAATTTCATTGAAGAACAGATGTCAGAAAACCAGATGACGGCTTCTGATCTGAAACGTATGTGGCTGCACCAGGCGAACGTCAACATGAACATGTTTGCGGCGAAGAAACTGCTGGGCCGTATGCCTGAGCCAATTGAAGCACCTGTGGTGCTGGATGAATTCGCTAATACGGCATCTTCTGGCTCCGTTATCGCCTTCCATCGCTACAGTGAAGACTTCCAGCCGGGTGAGCGTGGCCTGATCTGCTCCTTCGGTGCCGGCTACTCCATTGGCAGCCTGCTGGTCGAAAAAGTCTGATAACGACATAAGCTCCCCAAACTGCAGGTCTAACCGGGCCTGCAGCTCGCATATTCCCTGGCCTTTCCGGCATTCTTTCCTTTATTTCAAAAAAGCTTCATTAGCTATAGCTATGGTTTTGTGTCACTGTTTCGACATGAACATCCTTTAAGACCGAGGAAACTGAATGACCCGCCAGGAAAGTTACAACCGCGAAGAATTATTGGCCTGTGGCCACGGCGAATTATTTGGCGAAGGGAATGCACGCCTGCCTCTCCCGAATATGCTGATGATGGACCGCATTACAAAAATCAGCGAAGAAGGCGGCGAATACGGTAAAGGCGAAATGATCGCAGAGCTGGATATCGATCCTTCCCTGTGGTTCTTTGACTGTCACTTTGAAACTGACCCTGTTATGCCAGGCTGTCTGGGCCTCGACGCTATGTGGCAGCTGGTTGGCTTCTATCTGGGCTGGCGTGGCAACCCCGGCTGTGGCCGCGCACTGGGTTGTGGTGAAGTGAAATTCCGTGGTCAGGTACTGCCGACCGCGAAGAAAGTAACTTACCGCATCAGCCTGAAGCGCGTGATGGAACAGAAACTGGTAATGGGCATTGCCGATGCAGTAATGGAAGTCGACGGTAAAGAAATTTACTGGGCGAAAGATCTGCGTGTCGGCCTGTTCACTTCAACCGACGATTTCTGATCATTTCAGTCAGGTAACGTCCTGATTGTCCTGCCTACACATGGGTTCAGTTATCTGAGCGACTGAACCCATGTTCAGATACCTGATAATTCAGTTAAAATGGTATGACCGTAACATGAGGAAACCATGTGGGACATATCTCTGAAACTGTGATGACCGAACTGGTCACACCCGATCTGGCAAACTTCTCCGGCAAAATGCACGGCGGAGAATTACTCAAACTGCTGGATAAAGTCGCCTACACCTGCGCTATGCGCTACAGCGGTTATTACGCTGTTACCCTGTCTGTAGACAACGTTTTATTTAAAGAACCAATTTATATCGGTGAACTGATTACCTGTCTGGCGACGGTGAATTTTACCGGTAATACCTCCATGGAAGTCGGTATTAAAGTCGTTGCAGAAAACATTAAGGAAAAGACTGTTCGCCACACGCACTCGTGTTATTTCACCATGGTTGCCATGGGTGATGATGCCAGGCCAACACCTGTTCCTAAACTGGAACCAATGGACGAAATTCAGATCCGTCGCTGGAACAAAGCCCTGAAACGTCGCGAAGCACAACGCAAGCTGCAGCGCATGCTGAAAGCCATCGAGCAGGATGATGACGACGATTTTGAAGATCTGCCTTTAATCCCCTGTCCCTGACGACTCAGCCTCAGTACCGAGTAAAAATCAGACATAAAAAAACCGCGCAATGCGCGGTTTTTTTATCGACGGAATTCAGCCCTCAGAGGTGCTGAACTTCATCAATTTCGTACTCCACCATGCCGCTTGGGATTTTCACCGCCACAACATCGCCTTCTTCTTTACCAATCAGTGCACGGGCAATTGGCGACGAGACAGAAATGCGATTATTTTTAATACTCGCTTCGTCATCGCCGACAATTTTGTACTGCACTTCTTCTTCAGTATCGACATTGATAATGCGAACCGTGGTACCGAACAACACCTTACCAGTGTGAGGGATAGTTTTAATATCAATCACCTGAGCGTTGGACAACTTTCCTTCAATTTCCTGAATACGGCCTTCAATAAAACCCTGCTGTTCACGCGCAGCGTGATATTCAGCGTTTTCTTTCAGGTCTCCGTGCTCACGGGCCTCTGCAATTGCGGCAATTACCCTTGGGCGGTCTGTGGACTTCAGCTGCTGCAGTTCAGAACGCAGCGCTGCTTCCCCTTCTACCGTCATCGGAAATTTCTGCATATCAATCTCCTTGTTTAATCACGCAACCTTACGACTTAATTTACGGTTGCGTGTAATTCTTGTAAGCGATGAACTTCTTTCAGACCTTCAGAACGCAGCGCTTCAACCACGGCTTCTGCCCCCGCCATGGTGGTGGTGTAGTACACCTTATGCTGCAGCGCACTGCGACGAATATCCGCTGAATCGGCAATTGCCTGCGGACCGTCAGTGGTATTAATGATCAGAGAGACTTCATCATTTTTGATCATATCAACGATGTGTGGACGACCTTCGGTCACCTTGTTCACGCGCTTAACGTCAACGCCGGCTTCTTTCAGCACACGGCAGGTGCCTTCGGTAGACACCAGGCTGAAACCAATTTCAACCAGGCCTTTCGCCACAGCAACGACATTTTTCTTGTCGGCATCGCGAACTGACAGGAAAGCCACACCTGAATCCGGAATGCTTGCGCCGGCTCCCAGCTGAGCTTTGTAATAAGCTTCACCGAAAGTTTTACCTGCGCCCATTACCTCACCGGTGGATTTCATTTCCGGTCCAAGAATCGGGTCAACACCCTGGAACTTGTTGAACGGGAACACGGCTTCTTTCACGGAGAAATACGGCGGAATAATTTCGCTGGTAAAGCCCAGTTCAGCCAGTGTTTTACCCGTCATCACTTTGGCCGCAACCGCTGCCAGAGAGGTACCTATACATTTGGATACGAACGGTACGGTACGGGATGCACGAGGGTTCACCTCGATCACATAGATCTCGCCATCCTGATAAGCCAGCTGAGTGTTCATCAGACCGACAACGCCCAGCTCCAGAGCCATGGCAGCCACCTGCTCACGCATGGTGTCCTGCACGTCTTTTGGCAGACTGTAAGGCGGCAGAGAACAGGCGGAGTCACCGGAGTGAATACCAGCCTGTTCAATATGTTGCATGATACCGCCAATCACTACCTGTTCGCCGTCACATACGGCATCAATGTCCACTTCAATGGCACGATCAAGGAAGTAATCCAGCAGAACCGGTGAATCGTTAGAAACTTTTACCGCTTCCGTCATATAACGGCGCAGAGCAGTTTCATCGTTGACGATTTCCATCGCACGACCACCCAGAACATAGGAAGGACGCACAACCAGCGGATAACCGATTTCCAGTGCCTTAACCACGGCTTCTTCAGCAGAAGTTACCGTCGCATTCTGTGGCTGCTTCAGTCCCAGACGCTGAATCATATGCTGGAAGCGCTCACGGTCTTCCGCACGGTCGATCGCTTCCGGTGACGTACCGATAATCGGCACACCGGCTGCTTCCAGTTCTTCCGCCAGCTTCAGTGGTGTCTGACCACCATACTGTACGATCACACCTTTCGGTTGTTCTTTATCGACAATTTCCAGCACGTCTTCCAGTGTCACCGGCTCGAAATACAGACGGTCTGACGTGTCATAGTCAGTGGACACAGTCTCCGGGTTACAGTTCACCATAATGGCTTCATAACCCAGTTCTTTGGACGCCAGCGCTGCGTGTACACAGCAATAATCGAATTCAATACCCTGACCGATACGGTTAGGACCACCACCGAGCACGATGATTTTTTCACGGTCAGACGGGTTTGCTTCACACTCTTCTTCGTACGTGGAATACATGTACGCAGTATCAGTCGCGAATTCAGCCGCACAGGTATCCACACGTTTATAAACCGGGCGGATATTCAGTTTCTGACGGTATTTACGGAAGGTTTTTTCAGTAACACCCATCAGCTCAGCCAGACGCGCATCGGAAAAACCTTTACGCTTCAGGCGATAAATGCGATCTGCATCCAGAGACTGCAGGCTGCTTTGTGCAACCGCAGCTTCTTCTTTGATCAGATCTTCGATCTGCACCAGGAACCACGGATCAATAGCAGAGTGCTCGTACACGTCGTCAACACTCATGCCAGCACGGAAGGCATCGCCCACGTACCAGATACGCTCGGAACGCGGTGTACGCAGTTCAGAAATAATTTTGTCTTTGGCACCAGCGTCGTTCAGATCCACTTTCGGATCAAAACCAACAGAACCCACTTCCAGACCGCGCAGTGCTTTCTGCATGGATTCCTGCTGAGTACGGCCAATCGCCATGACTTCGCCCACAGATTTCATCTGAGTGGTCAGACGGCCATCTGCCTGTGGGAACTTTTCAAAGGTGAAACGTGGAATTTTGGTCACCACGTAGTCGATGGACGGCTCGAAAGACGCCGGGGTTGCACCGCCGGTAATGTCATTCTGCAGTTCATCCAGGGTGTAACCTACTGCCAGCTTGGCAGCCACTTTAGCAATCGGGAAACCGGTTGCTTTGGAAGCCAGTGCAGAGGAACGGGATACCCGCGGGTTCATTTCGATCACGACCATACGGCCGTCTTTCGGGTTCAGACCGAACTGAACGTTAGAACCGCCGGTTTCCACACCGATTTCACGCAGTACTGCCAAAGAGGCATCACGCATGATCTGGTATTCTTTATCGGTCAGCGTCTGTGCAGGTGCCACGGTGATAGAGTCACCTGTGTGCACACCCATGGCATCGAAGTTTTCGATGGAGCAGATGATGATGCAGTTGTCGTTTTTATCACGCACAACTTCCATCTCGTACTCTTTCCAGCCGATCAGTGATTCGTCGATCAGCAGCTCATTGGTTGGCGACAGGTCCAGACCACGGGTACAGATTTCTTCGAATTCTTCTTTGTTATAAGCGATACCACCACCGGTACCACCCATAGTGAAGGAAGGACGGATAATGCATGGGAAGCCGAGGCCTTTCTGCACTTCACGGGCTTCTTCCATACTGTGCGCAATACCGGCACGCGGACACTCCAGACCGATGGATTTCATCGCCTGGTCGAAACGGTCACGGTCTTCGGCTTTGTCGATGGTATCCGCGTTGGCACCGATCATCTCCACACCGAATTTTTCCAGTACACCAGCCTGTTCCAGACCCAGCGCACAGTTCAGTGCAGTCTGGCCGCCCATGGTTGGCAGCAGCGCATCCGGACGCTCTTTTTCGATGATCTTGCTTACCGCTTCAATGGTGATCGGCTCAATATAGGTCGCATCAGCCATGGCCGGATCGGTCATGATGGTGGCCGGGTTAGAGTTCACCAGAATAACGCGGAAACCCTCTTCGCGCAGCGCCTTACAGGCCTGGGCACCGGAGTAGTCAAACTCACAGGCCTGGCCGATAACGATTGGGCCAGCGCCGATAATCAGAATACTTTTTATGTCAGTACGTTTTGGCATGTCTCGGTCTGTCCTGTTATTACGCTTTGGCGGCTGTCATCAGTTCAATGAAGTGGTCGAACAATGGGGCAACATCTTTCGGACCCGGGCTCGCTTCAGGGTGACCCTGGAAGCTGAAAGCAGGCTTATCGGTACGGGCGATGCCCTGCAGAGTGCCATCGAACAGCGATTTATGAGTGGCTTTCAGATTGGCCGGCAGACTGTCTTCGTCAACAGCAAAACCGTGGTTCTGGGAAGTGATCATAACCTTGCCGCTTGCCAGATCCTGCACCGGGTGGTTACCACCGTGGTGACCATGACCCATTTTTACAGTCTTCGCTCCAGAAGCCAGCGCCAGCAGCTGGTGACCAAGGCAGATACCAAAAACAGGGATTTCGGTTTCCAGAATATTCTGGATGGCAGTAATAGCGTAATCACATGGCTCCGGGTCACCAGGGCCATTGGACAGGAAAACACCGTCCGGATTCATCGCCAGTACGTCTGCGGCCGGAGTCTGGGCCGGAACAACCGTCAGCTCACAACCACGCTCCGCTAATAAGCGCAGAATGTTGCGCTTCACACCGAAGTCATAAGCAACGACTTTGAATTTTGCATCTTTCAGTTCGCCGTAACCTTCGCCCAGAGTCCAGTCTGTTTCTGTCCACTGGTAGGCTTCTTTAACAGTCACTTCTTTCGCCAGATCCATGCCTTTCAGGCCAGGGAATGCCGTTGCCTGTGCCTGTGCTTCAGCGATGTTGTCTTCGCTGTAAGCGTCTTCAGCCACCAGAATGCAGCCATTCAGAGAGCCTTTTTCACGCAGAATGCGGGTCAGGCGACGGGTATCAATATCAGCAATACCACAGACGTTGCGTTCTTTCAGATAAACATCCAGAGCCTGTTCGCTGCGGAAGTTAGAAGCGATCAGAGGAAGATCGCGGATGATCAGGCCTTTGGCAAAAATGGCGGCAGATTCTTCATCTTCGCTATTGGTGCCGTAGTTACCGATGTGTGGATAGGTTAAAGTGACAATCTGGTTAGCGTAGGATGGATCAGTCAGAATCTCCTGGTAGCCCGTCATGGAGGTGTTAAATACAACCTCTCCAACAGCGTGACCAGTTGCACCAATGCTGGTGCCCTTAAAGATACTGCCGTCCTCAAGCGCTAGAATGGCTGGCGTAGACAAAGTTAATTCCCCGAACAAAGAAACAAAATCTGCAGATGACGCACCGCTGAACCGCCTAGGCTCTGGCCGTAAAAAAGCGGAATGGTGACATTCTGACTCCATTCCGCTAATTTCGGGCTGTTTTCGGCGGCTTTTCAAAGTAACCGCAGTACGTGCTTTAATTAACCCTAAAGGATACTGAAAACAGTGGCTTATGTCCATTCATAAAGTACCCTTAAGTAGCAGCCCTCTTGTCCGGCAACGACGCCGCAGTCCTCATTTCTCCGCACACACTCCCACAACCCCATACACCCGGTAACAACCACCCGGGCGCGAAAATTCAGCGTGAAATATCAGTACTTCTACCGACTCAATGACAGATTACATATTGTTACAATATATTACATACAAATTTACACTCGATAAAACTTCACTCCATCGCCTGAGAGTTCTTAAATAATCGTTATTGAGAGGGTTAACTACTGAGAGAACCTACAATAGTGAAAACCATTCTCAATAACGCACATTTTCACTGAAAGACCGGGCAGACCGTGCTGTCCGCCGATACACAATACAATATTCTAAGAGGTACTTTATGCCCGTAGCTGTCGAAGGTCGTCGCCGCCTGCAACCCGAAGAGCGCAAAAAACTGCTGCTGAGAGACGCCGTTGAAGTGTTCGCAAAACGCGGCATCGGCCGTGGTGGTCACACTGAAATTGCCGAACTGGGTGGTGTATCCGTTGCCACCGTGTTCAATTACTTCAAAACCCGCGAAGCGCTGGTTGATGCTGTCCTGACCGAAGTGGAAGACTACCTGCTGGGCATGGCCGAGCAGATCAACGAGGAATACAGCAACCCGGTTGAAGCGATCCGCGCCAACGTCAATGGCTTCCTGCAGGCCTGTGAAGACAACCCGGATTACATCAAAGTATGGCTGGAGTGGAGTGCTTCGGTACGCGATGAAATCTGGCCTCAGTACCTCGCCTTCCAGAATAAAATTCTGGATATCTTCAGTGATCAGGTAGACCGCGGTATCAAAATGGGTCTGCTGGATATGGGCCTGGCACCGCGCGAACGTGCACGCTGGGCACTGGGTAACTCACAGATGCTGGTGTCGATGATCTTTGATCCGGCCGGTAAACCAGCGGGCATGGAGCAGATGGTCGAGCGTGGTTTCGACCATATCCTCGGTGTAAAGCACTGATCTGAAAAAGCCTCACCCATAAAAAAACCGCTCAATTGAGCGGTTTTTTTATGGCGTTCTCAATACAGGTAAACCGGCATCAGAAGCCCAGCACGTCCTGCATGTCGTACAGGCCATTTGGCTGCTCGCCAACCCACAGTGCTGCACGTACCGCACCTTTGGCAAAGGTCATACGGCTTTGCGCTTTGTGAGTGACTTCCACACGCTCACCCTCTGCGGCAAACATCACGGTGTGATCACCCACCACGTCACCACCACGGATAGTTTCAAAACCGATCTGCTTGTGCGGACGGGCACCGGTCTGACCTTCACGACCATAACAGGCCACTTCATTCAGATCCCAGCCCATGGTTTCAGCAACCACTTCACCCATACGCAGCGCGGTACCGGATGGCGCGTCCACTTTGTGGCGGTGGTGCATTTCGATCACTTCGATATCGGAATCTTCACCCATTACAGAAGCAGCCATTCGCAGCAGATTCAGACACAGATTTACGCCTACGGAATAGTTCGGCGCAAATACAATCCCCATATCCGCCGCTTTCACTTTCATCTCGGCTTTCTGTTCATCGCTCAGACCGGTGGTACCAATCACGATCTTTTTACCGTGCTGGCGACACAGCTCAATATTGGCCATGGTCGCAGCAGGTGCGGTGAAATCGATCAGCACATCAAACTGATCAATAACCGCTTCGAGACTGGTTTCTGCAACAACATTCAGGCTTGTGCCCTGACCGGCAATCGCACCGGCATCGACACCAGCCATAGGATCGCCAGGCAGCACAATGACAGCGCCCAGTTCAGCTTTTTCTGCGGCGCACACCGCTTCGATCAGGATTCGGCCCATGCGGCCTGCGGCACCGGTAATAGCAATACGGGTCATGAGTTCTTCCGGGTAAGAGTAAATACGGCGCTAAGGATATAGCGATTGAACGTCAGATGCGAGGCGCCCGGGCCATGCCGGGCCACCCCACTCAGTTATCGGACCAGCGCTGGCTGGTGATCAGATGTCTTCGAAGAACTTCTTCACACCTTCAAACCAGCTTTTCTTCTGTGGCGAGTGTTTTTCACCGGTCAGCGATTCCTGGAACTTCATCAGCAGATCTTTCTGCTCTGAGGTCAGGTTAACCGGCGTTTCTACCTGCACACGACACAGCAGATCACCAGCCGGGCCACCACGCACCGGGGTGACACCTTTACCACGCAGACGGAAAAGTTTGCCGGACTGAGTTTCGGCGGGAATCTTCAGTTTGACCCGGCCATCCAGTGTCGGCACTTCCAGCTCACCACCCAATGCTGCATCAACAATGCTGATCGGCACATCACAGTACAGGTTACGGCCATCACGGTGGAACAGATTATGTTCACGCACGCTGACCTGCACATACAGATCACCAGCCGGACCACCCATGGCACCCGCTTCGCCTTCACCTGCCAGACGAATACGGTCACCGGTATCCACACCTGGCGGAATTTTCACCGACAGGGTTTTGGTTTCTTCTTTTACACCGCGACCGTGACAGCTGGTGCACGGATCATCAATCATAGTGCCCTGACCACGACAGCTCGGACAGGTCTGCTGCACCGAGAAGAAACCCTGCTGCATACGTACCTGACCAGCACCGTTACAGGTGGTACAGGTTTTTGGCTTGGTACCCGGTTTGGCACCGGTACCATCACAGGTTTCACAGGATGCCAGCGTCGGGATGCGGATTTTCTTCTCGATACCGCGCACCGCTTCTTCCAGCGTCAGCTCCAGCGTATAACGCAGATCGGAACCACGTTGCGGGCCGCCGCGACCACCGCCGCCGCCACCAAAAATATCGCCGAACACATCGCCGAAAATATCGGAAAAGTTGGCACCACCTGCACCACCACCAAAGCCACCACCGGCCTGACCATCAACGCCAGCGTGACCAAACTGATCATAAGCCTGACGTTTCTGCGCATCGCCCAGCACTTCGTAGGCTTCGGTCGCTTCCTTGAATTTTGCATCGGCGTCTTTATCGTCCGGGTTACGGTCCGGGTGATACTTCATCGCCAGCTTACGATAAGCTTTTTTCAGTTCTTTCTGGTCAACGTCACGGCTGACTCCAAGAACCTCGTAATAATCTCGTTTTGACATATTGCACCTGTTGTTAATCTGCTGCCTGCGATGTCGTTCAGATCAGCAGGAACACAATCGGCTGTAACTTTTTCTATCAGATTTCTTTCTGGCTTTTTGCGAGTTTTCTTCAGGCAAAACAAGCAAAAAAACGCGACAGCCCTCGTAAAGGAAGACTGCCGCGTTCTCAGATGATCAATTCAAGGAATTGATTACTTGTCTTTCACTTCTTCAAACTCGGCGTCCACAACATCGTCATCCTGGCTGGAAGACTGGCCACCGGCGTCGGCGCCAGCAGCTTGCTCAGCCTGAGCCTGTTCAGCGTACAGACGCTGCGCCAGACCACTGGATGCTTCAGTCAGAGCGTTGGTTTTCGCTTCGATGTCAGCTTTATCGGAACCTTTCAGAGCTTCTTCCAGATCCGCGATGGCTTTTTCGATTGCTGTTTTTTCATCGTCAGTCACTTTGTCTTTGGCATCTTCCAGCGTTTTCTTAGTCGCATGGATCAGGCCATCGGCAGTGTTACGTACCTGTACCAGTTCTTCGAATTCACGGTCCGCTTCTGCGTTTGCTTCTGCATCGTTAACCATTTTTTCGATTTCATCGTCGCTCAGACCAGAAGACGCTTTAATCACAATGGACTGCTCTTTACCGGTCGCCTTGTCTTTCGCGCTTACGTTCAGAATACCGTTAGCATCGATGTCGAAGGTTACTTCAATCTGTGGCATACCACGTGGCGCTGGCGGAATATCAGCCAGGTCGAAGCGGCCCAGAGATTTATTCTGTGAAGCCTGCTTACGCTCACCCTGTACCACGTGAATGGTTACAGCAGTCTGGTTGTCGTCTGCGGTTGAGAACACCTGAGATTTCTTGGTAGGAATCGTGGTGTTTTTCTCGATAACCGGAGTCGCTACGCCACCCATGGTTTCAATACCCAGAGTCAGCGGAGTTACGTCCAGCAGCAGAACGTCTTTCACATCACCGGACAGAACTGCACCCTGTACCGCAGCACCAACGGCTACTGCTTCATCCGGGTTCACATCTTTGCGTGGCTCTTTACCGAAGAAATCAGCAACGCTTTTCTGTACCAGTGGCATACGGGTCTGACCGCCCACCAGGATCACTTCGTCAATCTCAGACGCTGACAGACCAGAGTCTTTCAGCGCGATACGGCAAGGTTCCAGAGAACGGCTTACCAGATCTTCTACCAGAGATTCCAGTTTCGCACGGGTCACTTTAACGTTCAGGTGTTTAGGGCCTGTAGCGTCAGCAGTGATGTACGGCAGGTTAACGTCTGTCTGGGAAGAAGAAGACAGCTCAACCTTGGCTTTTTCCGCAGCTTCTTTCAGACGCTGCAGGGCCAGTGGATCGTTGTGCAGATCAATGCCGCTTTCTTTCTTGAATTCTGCTGCCAGATATTCAATCAGACGCATATCGAAGTCTTCACCACCGAGGAAAGTATCACCGTTGGTTGCCAGCACTTCGAACTGTTTTTCACCGTCAACGTCAGCTACTTCGATAATGGAAATATCGAAAGTACCACCACCCAGGTCGTATACCGCAATGGTACGGTCGCCGGATTCTTTATCCAGACCATAAGCCAGAGCCGCCGCTGTTGGTTCGTTGATAATACGTTTTACTTCCAGACCAGCGATTTTACCGGCGTCTTTGGTTGCCTGACGCTGGGAGTCATTGAAGTACGCAGGAACGGTAATAACTGCTTCCGTTACTTTCTCGCCCAGGTAGTCTTCGGCAGTCTTTTTCATTTTCTTCAGCACTTCAGCAGAGATCTGCGGTGGTGCCATTTTTTCGCCTTTTACTTCAACCCATGCGTCACCGTTGTCCGCCTGAATAACTTTGTAAGGCACCATAGAGATGTCTTTCTGTACCACGTCATCAGTAAAACGACGGCCGATCAGACGCTTGATAGCAAACAGCGTGTTAGTCGGGTTAGTCACCGCCTGACGTTTTGCAGACTGA
>MDSZ01117002.1_pt1 | contig 35885 bp, 57 predicted proteins | sample 811201 | NCBI WGS metagenome assembly MDSZ01 (sample SAMN05326647, study PRJNA326480) | marine metagenome | isolation source: seawater | place: Indian Ocean: North | collected 2010
ACGGATAGTGCAACAATGTCATTAGCAGCAGGAGAAACAGTGTTAATACCAAAAGCTCTTGGTGACAAATTACATGCGAACAATACAGCAATAAAGTTAACAAAAGTAACTTATCCAAAAGGATAATAATATGAAATTAATAGCAGAATATACAGAAAACAACCTGCAGGTAATAACCGAAGAAAAAAATGGACAGAAAAAATATTCCATTGAGGGTGTTTTCATGCAAGCAGAAAAAAAGAATCGAAATGGTAGGGTATATCCAAGACCAATTATGGAAAAAGCGGTCAGTAAATATGATAACGAACAAGTGAAAACAGGAAGAGCAGTTGGAGAACTAAATCATCCTGACGGACCTACCGTAAATCTCGACAAAGTTTCTCATAAGATTGAATCTCTTAACTTTGAGGGAAATGATGTTATGGGCAAAGCAACTATTTTGGCTACACCGATGGGAGAAATTGTAAAAGGACTTCTTGACGGCGGCGTCAAATTAGGTGTTTCAACTCGTGGTATGGGAAGTTTAGAAAGAAGTAATGACGCAATGGTTGTCAAAGACGACTTTATTCTTAACGCAGTAGACATTGTGCAAGACCCATCTGCTCCATCAGCATTTGTAAATGGAGTTATGGAAGGTGTAGAATGGGTATGGAATAACGGCATTATCGAAGCTAGACAAATTGAACAAATTGAGACCGAAATTAAAAAAGCTAGTAAAGCGAACCTTTATGAAACAGAGGTACGTGAGTTTAAAAATTTCCTCTCGTTACTCAAATCTAAAATATAAGGAGCGGATTATGTCTGAAAAAGAAATAATCGAAAATCAAGTAGACGCTCAGTCAGAAGAGGTAGAAGTTGAGAACGAAGCTATGGAATCAACAGAAAAACTTGCAGAAGCTGAAGCTCCTACGATGGAAGCTATGCATGGCGGCATGAAAAAGAAAAAAATGGAAGCCATGGATGGTGACGAAGAAGAAAAGTCAATCGCTGCTACTGATAAAGCAGGCGATGCTACAGGCTCAGCTCCAAAGAGAAGCACACCTGGTGGTGCTAGTGATGCATCAAATGCAGAACCTTCAAAATTACCTGGTACAAAATCAGGTATGATTAATGCTATGTATCATAAGATGAACGGCATGTCTACTAAAGAGATGAAAAAACTTATGAATATGTATCATACAAATCAATACAAAATGGAAGGTGTTCAGTACGAATCAACAGACACAGAACCAGCAATTAACTATCAAGCTGATTTCTCTGGTGATTTAGATGCACTAATTAGCAACGAGGCAACTTTATCCGAAGAATTTAAAGATAAGGCCTCTGTAATCTTTGAAGCAGCAATCAAATCAAAACTATCTGATGAGATTGACCGTCTGGAAGAAAAATACAACGAGGAACTATCAGCAGAAGTTGATGCAACTAAAGCTGACCTAGTTGAAAAGGTCGACAACTATTTAAACTACGTAGTTGAAAACTGGATGACCGAAAACCAAGTTGCAATACAACAAGGTTTAAGAACAGAAATTGCAGAAAACTTTATGACAAGTCTAAAAGACTTATTCACAGAGTCCTACATCGATGTTCCAGAATCCAAAGTAGACCTAGTTGACGAGCTATCTGGAACAGTTGACGAATTAGAAGATAAATTAAATTCAACAACTGCGAAGGCAATCGAAATGGCTGAACAACTTGAAGGTTTCCAAAAAGAAGCAATCATTCGTGAGGCTTCAAAAGACTTGGCAGACACTCAAGTAGAAAAGCTAAAAAAATTAGTCGAGGATATTGATTTTGAAACTGAAGAAACATTTGCTAAAAAGGTTTCAATAGTGAAAGAATCACATTTCTCTAAAAAAGTAACTGAGTCAAATGCTGACGATATCGATGAATCATACGATGATGAAGTCGAAACATCTGATGTTATGGCACAATATATTTCTGCTATTAAAAAGCAGACAACAAAACAATAAGGAAGTCCTAAAATGCAACAACCATTATCTTACGATAGATTGGTAGAAAAATGGGCTCCAGTTCTTAACGAAGAATCAGCTGGAGTTATCAAAGACTACCACAGAAAAGCAGTAACAGCTGCTATTCTGGAAAACCAAGAAGTGGCTATGCGTGAAGAGGCTGCTCAGTATTCAGGTTTCTTAACAGAAACACGTCCTGCAACAAATAACGATTCATCTGCAAACTGGAATCCAGTATTGATTTCACTTGTAAGACGTGCAATGCCTAACCTAATGGCATATGACATCTGCGGTGTACAACCAATGACAGGTCCAACAGGTTTAATCTTTGCAATGAAATCACGTTATACACAAGGTACAACTGGTGCAACTGAAGCTCTCTATAACGAAGCCGACACAAGATTCTCAGGAACACAAGTCGATCCAGCTCAACCATCAGATGGTGCTGGTCTGTCAGCTTCCAGTATGGACTCTGACTCTACTGCTGATGATGCTCGTGTCACTGCTCTAGCAGCTAAAGGTCTAACAACAGACTCTGCTGAAGCACTAGGTGATTCTGCATCAAACGCTATTGCTAACATGGGTTTCACAATTGAGAAATCAACTGTAACAGCAAGAAGTAGAGCTCTAAAAGCAGAGTACACAATGGAATTAGCTCAAGACCTAAAAGCTATCCATGGTCTAGATGCTGAAACTGAGTTGGCAAACATTCTATCAACTGAAATCCTTGCTGAAATCAACAGGGAAGTTGTAAGAACAATCAACTCACAAGCTAAGACTGGTGCTCTTCAAACTAACACTGCAGTCAATGGTATCTTTGATGTTCAAACAGATGCCGATGGCCGTTGGTCAGTTGAGAAGTTTAAAGGTCTAATTCTTCAAATCGAAAGAGAAGCAAACGTAATTGCAAAAGAAACACGTAGAGGTAAAGGTAACTTTATTATCTGTTCTTCAGATGTTGCTTCTGCACTTGCTGCATCAGGAATGTTAGACTATTCACCTGCAATGTCAACAGCACTAAATGTTGATGACACAGGTAACACATTCGCTGGTACTCTTAACGGAAGAACTAAGGTTTATATCGATCCGTATTCAGCTACTGATTACATCAACGTTGGATATAAAGGTACAAATCCTTACGATGCTGGTCTATTCTATTGCCCATACGTTCCACTAACAATGGTACGTGCGGTCGCAGAAGACAGCTTCCAACCAAGAATTGGCTTTAAAACTCGTTACGGTATGGTATCAAACCCATTCGTAGGTAGTACACCTGCTGATGGTTTGGCAACTGTTAAAACAAACCAATACTACAGACTGTTCAGAGTTGACAATATCCTAGGTGCATAATCTAGATATTGAAAGTCTAAATTAAATTGAGGTGGCTTCGGCCACCTCTTTTTTTTGTATAAATAATAACATGGCAACATTAACTACAAATATAAATTATCTTCAGGCAACATCATTTAAGTTGTTGGTTGATAGAAAACATTATCCAAATTTAGAATTTTTCTGTCAGTCAGTATCTCACCCTGGTATGACAATGAGTTCAGTTGAAACACCTTTTAGAAAAGTAGCTGTGCCATTACCTGGTGATACATTGGTATTCGGAGAATTATCCTGTCAAGTAATATTAGATGAGGATATGAATAGTTATACAGAAATGTTTAACTGGATGCGTAGAAATTTGGATAATATAAATTTAACCTCTATTGATAGAACTAGCAGAGATGCTCCATCATATGCTGATATTACACTGTCAATATTATCAAGTCATAATAATCAAACCAGACAAATAAAATATGTTGATTGTATTCCAACATCTATTGGTGATGTACAATTTGAATCAACTTCTGCAGGAACTGAATATTTAACATTTGCTGCGTCGTTTAGATTTATATATTTTGAATTATTAGGTAAAAATGCAACAACAGGTAGTATTAATGCATCGTTAAGGCAAAGAACCTTACAGGATGGCTCTACAATATTAGAACCTACAATATATGATTCAGCATAATGAAACTTGCGATTTGGGGGTCAACACAAACTGGTAAAGCTAGTTTGGTTTTCAACTTTTTAAATTATTATAATTTGGAAAAAATAAGGTACAAGGGTGATATTGAATTTATATCACCTAATAATGATAATTACGTAATTAAAATATTATATGATGATAGAATATCTGATGTTAATAATTTATTAAAAATGATTGATGATGATTGTACACATTTATTTTTATATAGGGAAAATTTACTATCACAATATCTATCTTGGCATCATAACGAAGCAATAGATTTAGGATTTAATCCTGACATTTTAGATATAAATGAATGCAAAAACTTCATAAAATACACAAAAGAAAATACAGCGAGAATTTATAATAAAGTAAAACATTTAAATTTATTTGCACATTCATACGAGGAAATATTTCATTCTAATAAGGTTTATGATATTTTTAACAAACTAAATGTAGGTATAAAAAAAGAAGATGTTAAACATCTTATTGGACCTATAAGATGGGAAGTGCAAAATAAATTTAAGAAAACACAAGCAAAATTTACAGTTGACAAAGGTATAGAACACTTTAATTATAAAAAAAATTATGGCCTAATAAAAGATATGTTTTGTGATGAGTTTATGCATATAAACAATAATACCAAAAGTATTAGCTATTAAATAATTTTCTTCTATTGTATTCTTTAATTGTATCAAGTAATAATTCTGTATAGTTATCTCTTTTTTCTCTAAACACTAAAGGTTCTTCATTATCGACGTCCATGATTATTGTTGTATTAACAATTGGCATACCTGTTCTTTCTTCCCACATAATTGCATATGCTGACATTTGAGCAAAATAATTTGATATACCTTCTGCTTTCTTCACTCGCCTGGACGTCTTAAAATCGATTATGGAAGGTGTTCCATCATATATTCCTATACAATCACATCGACCTGCCAAACCTAAATGTTTACTATATAAAGGAACCTCTAACCCATAAACCTTTGTAATATGTTTATCCAATATAGGTTTTATATTTTGTAGTGATTGTTGTATGTGAGGTAGATATCCAGATGTATCCTTATTGTTTAAATAATCCTCAATGATTTCATGAACCAGTGTACCACGACTAGATGCTATACCACTAATTCTATTTGCCTCTGCCTCACCAACTCGGTTTCTCCAGGCAGCAATTGCCTCTTCATTTAATATACCTAGGACTGTAGTAACACTAGGATACTTATTACCATCAGGAGCAGTATAACGTCTGCCATTATTAGATGTTTCAGCAACCAGGTCTTCATATCCAATATCAATTTTTTCATGTTCAAACATTAATGGTTTCGTTTTCCATCAAACACGCAAATAAAATAACAACCTTTATCACCTGAATGAACTCTATGGAATTTACCATCAGGAATTAAAACAGTATCACCTGCCTTAACAGATTGTTTTTCATGACCAACTTCTATTTCACCATCACCTTGTATAAAAATATATACTTCTTCTTGACCTTCATGTTTATGACCACTTGTACTTTTATTGGGGTGTAACAAAGTAGAACTTACAATAAGGCGATTTAATATGACATTATCTGAAACAACATACCTATCATCTTGTTTTACAATACCACCACCTATATTCCAATTTTCATATTTTTTCATTTATAAAACCTCAACTCATATTTTTTACCAGATAACCAGAATTTTATCACACTATGGCTATATACCTCTACCTTTTTCTTTTCGTATGTACATTTTTTCTTTTTTACGCCTTCAATCGGGTCAACATTTGCTCCTGCTAGTGCACCAAATACAGCACCACCTGTAGTTGCAGTGTTATCACCATCAGAAATAAGATTACCAATAATGGCACCAAGAAGAGCACCTTTAATAGCATTTTCACCGTTTGTTTTATTTTCCTCATAGATTACCTGACATTTTTCTACTGAATGTTTATCGGTTGTATATCGCCATTCATATACATCTTCAAGAACCACATTATATGGTTGACCACTTGACCAGTGTTTTGCATCAGCTGGAACTATCAATGCCAGCCAAAATATAACTCCTATTAGATATAAAACCAAAAGTTTATACATCAACCTTTTAAAATTATCCATTACTTCCATTAATCCTCCTTATCGTAATAAAATCCAGTTATAATATATTTTTCTTCAAAAATCTTTTCTGCCTTATGTGTCCATACCCAACCGGTTGGCATAATTAATATTCTTCCAGCCTTTGGCATAATTTCAACATCTGGAAAATATTTAAATTTAAGTTCGCCTTCGTCCATATCGTTGAGATATAATATAAAAACAATTTTTCTTTTCCAGGCTTCTGCATTTTTTCCACCAATATCATTATGCCAATTAATATATCCACCTACAGGTGTATAATGTATTTTCCAATTATTAGTTATAATATCATAATTTGAATCAAATGTAAACTCTTTTTGATAATTTTTATATGTTTTTTCTAAAATATTTTCAATTAATTGTCTTTGTTCGTTTGTATATAAATTATCAACTAATCTATAAAAATCCCTATCATGACCAGAGTGTTTTATTCCAATAGCATTAACATTGGACATTAAATTTTTAGTTGTATCAATAAATAATTGACATTGTTTCTCTGATAAAACATTGTCATAATAACGAATGAAATTAGACATTAATTGAATTACCTCGGCCGGATTTTTTCTTCATATTTTTAAGTAAATCCTGCCAATCACCACCTGCCCGTGTCAGATTACTTTTAGTTGAACCTACCATACCGGGAAATTTTAAAACCTGTTCAATATTTTTCTTTTTTAACTCAAACTGCAAGTCTTGGTATGAACAAGTAATATCCCACTCTTTGTTGGTTTTTGTATTTTTTAATGTGTATACGGGCATTGTATTAATATTGGTCTGTAAATATTTCTGGAAATGCCTCTGTCGCAACGGCCTTTGTAACGCCTTTTGGTGCTGTTTTATTAATCATATTAATAACATGTTTTGCATCTTGTGGGTGTATTGATTCCAATATACCAATAAAAATGGCCTCTCGTTTAAATGATGGTAATTTATCACCAGGACCTCCCTTTACAAAATACCTTAATTGTTTATTTTGTCTTAACCAATCTGATGGGTGATTATGAGGGTCAGATGCCTTATATGGTGGTTCACCACCTGGTAAATTAAATACTATCTTGTCATCATGTGACCCTTTTAAAATATCCTTAAGAGCAAATGTTTCATTATCTCTTAATATTTTAACTTTTTGTTCTTTTGTTTTTGCCTTACGAGCTTCTTCTAAAACTTCATAAACATATTTTGCCATTATATAAACTCCTGTACACTCTCTATTAGTTGAGTGCAATTCTTTGCTATTAAATAAGGAAACACTTTACCTTTATTTTGTTCTGTTTCCTGTTCGGTAAAGTTATTTATAATTTCAGTTTTTATATCCTCTGGCGTTTCGGCAAGGTCAATAAGTTTTTTATTACGTGAATAATTACGATACCATGACGCTGCATATAATAATTCACCATCTGATATATCCTTTATTATTGTGTCCATTTTTTTCTTTGATAAAGGTGTTTGTCTTTTATCATCATTTATAAACACATCATCATCTGATAAAACATTTGGCACACCGTCACCTGAATCGCCTTTTAAAATGTGTTCCATTAGATATAATTTAGGATTATTTTCAATTATAAAATTCTTTTTTAGTGGCGAAAATTGTTTAACATTATCATATTTTTGTAATTGTACAAAGTCCTTATCTGATGATATAATTAATACATTTTCATAGTTGCCAAATTCATGTGTATTTTCAACCAATGTACCAATTATATCATCTGCCTCGCAACCTTCTATATGTACAACCTTATAAGGAAAATTTTCTTTTATTTCTTCCCTTATCATTGTAATAATACGAAACGCCTCGTTCCAATCCATATCTGATTTCTCACGATTTGTTTTTCTATTTGCTTTATATTCTGGATAATAATCCTTACGCCAACTTCTTGCATCTGTTGCAAGGACAATTTCACCATACTCTTTTTTAAATTTAGTTCGGTACATACGAATGGAATTAAGTATCATATGACGTATTATATTTTCGTCCATATTTACCTTTTGTACAATAATACTGGCAATTGATATGGCATTAAAATCTAATATAATCATTTAACCTCTTCGCATTCTTGCAATTTCTTTTGCATTGTTGCTGTCCTTACGAATAGGTACCATATTGGATTTGTGCAAGGTACCAATACCCATAATTTCATCACCTGTATATTTGTTTTCATATTTTTTAAAACCATTACCTATTGAATTCATTGAATTATAGGAAGGTGTTGAATAATCAGGCATTGGTGCACGCCATGTTGAACCTTTTTTATAACCTAATTTTTTAAGAAGTTTGGCTGTTTTTTCTTTTTCTGCCTCGATACCTTTCGAGGTTTTTGTTTTGGTATTAAACCTTGTTGTGGTAAAATACACTGGTAATAAATGCATTGTCATAGTATGTATTATATCCTAATTAGTTCCAAATGTAAACAACTTTTTTAATCCCAATCATTATCCATTTTCATCGTTGCATTATATAAATGACCATAATATTTTTTGGCATAATCATTACTATCTGTGTAGTGATTGACATTGTGACTGTCATAAGATTTCAATTGTTTTTGTGTTTTATTAAATTTTTTTGCAACTTTACGAATTAAATTAATTCTTTGTTTTTGTGTTTGCATTTTCTTTCTCCTCTATTATATCTAATACTTCTTGCATTTTTTCTTTTTGATGGATATGCATTGCAATCAAACCATAATGAATAACCTTCATTAAATCGCCTTCATTTTTTCCATCTTTTTTTCCATATCGTTGTGCATATTTTAAAATATTACCAATACAGAAACCCATACCATGACCAGAGTCAATGATAAATTCAGTTGCCTGAAATTTACCTTTTGAATAGTGCGAGTGATATGTATTATCAATATACACTTTCATTAGGTCAAGGTTTACTTTTTCATTAAATTTATAATCAATTGCCACTATGCAGCCCTCCTTATATGTTTTTGAATATCAGCATCTTGATAGTCGCCCTTTGCAAACCATTTTCTGGCTGCAGAACATTCAGTGAATTCTGTTTCACATTTTGTCATGATTGGACAAGTATCGCAAGGACAGTCCCTTTTACTTGTTACATAGTCTTCAAAATTTTCCATAATATAATCTCCTCTTATTATTATATGTACATACTACCATATTTTTCGATCGCTGTAAACAAAAAAATGCGTTTTTGACGAAAAAAGATTCCTTTTAAAACAATCACTTATGTAATTGTTAACAATTTTATTCATAAACCTCTCCTGCATCTTCCCATTCTTGCGACCAATCAACATCAGGTTCATCTTGATTTTCTTTTTTGTCAAAATATAAATCTGAAAATTGCGATGGTTTTAACCAAATATCATTTAATATTTCATATGTTCTTTTCCAATCTGAAACGTGGTACACATGATTTAATTCATTTTCACCCATTGCCTGTATTGCCTTGGCAAATGGATAATCATTACCACCTTTTTGTGTTTTATCACCAAAAAATACAATTGGTTCATTACCATCAGGCCATTGTTTAATCTCAGGCAATATTTGACTTTTATCTCTACCTTTAGGGTGAATATCAATACCTATTTCGCCAGCCACATTTGCAGTTAAATCAGGAAATATATCTTGAATTAATTCAGCAAACTCTGCCCTTTCATTTTTATCCTTATCCCAAAGGGTATAAACATATCTTTCAGCAGGTGTAGCATTTCTACCAATAATTGAAAAGTTAACCATACTTTTTCTTATTTCAATATGATTACCGGTTCTCATTGTTGTAGGAAAGTTACTATCATTTAACATATTCATTAAGGCATTTCTTAACTCTACAGGACAATCCCAATGTTTATCATAATTACTTTCTCTACCTAAAAGTTGGTCGTCAGCATTACTATCATAATAATACACATCTGAACCAGATTCACAAAAGATTTCTCTACATTTTGTTAGAATATCCATAGGGACTTGTTCCATGGTTTTTTCTATGTTGGAACCAGTGACAAGATATACAGTATTATCTCTAGCAAAATCTTTAAATAATTTTTGCATTGCACTGGTCATCTTTTCACGACTAGGTGTTAGTGTACCATCAATATCAAATACAAAATGTGTCATAATTATTCTCCTTTTTTACTGTTTCTGTAAATTATATGCCAAATTTTTTCCAACGTTTTTTGATGGCCAACTTCCCATTCTAAATCGTTTAATAAATTAACTAGTTGTGAAAAATCTTCTTTGTTCATAATATAATCTCCTCATTAATTATTATATGTACATACTATCATATTTTTATGCATTTGTAAACAAAAAAACGCATTTTTATTAAAAAAAGATTTATTTAAAAACAATAACTTATGGACTTATTAACAAAAAAATTAATCAAAGTGTACTTTTTGTTCCTTTTCTCTTGCATCTAGCTTGTATTTTTTTCTGTAATTGTTATTTACAGCAATTACCTCATTTAATACAGTGAATTTATCCTCTGCATATTTTGCAAGAGCCTTCGTATCTTTAGGAAAACAGGCACCACCATAACCTCGACGGCCATCATGACCAGGTACCTGTGTATGTGAATGACCAATCCTAGGGTCTGAACCAATTGCACTTGATATAATATTATATCTGCCTTTTTCAGCATCAACCAAATCCTTAAATTGATTGAACCATAATACCTTTGTAGCAAGGAAACTATTAATGCCATATTTTACAAAACTGGCCTCTACAGCTGACATATAATATACAGGGCAAGGTTTACATAAACTGTGGTTTTCATATATTTCATATACAATGGCTGTATTTTTTGATTCGCCACCTAATATATGCATAGGCGGATTAACAAATTCTTCAAGTGCATTTCTCTCTGTTAAAAATTCAGGATTGTAAACAATATTATTTGTTACCTTTGTAAGTTTTTTTATAACGTGTGGAGTAATTGTTGATTTAATAACAATTGGACATTTTAATTTTGCCAAATCCTTTATGACACTTTCAATTATTGTGGAATCAATACTACCATCAGCAGCCATAGGTGTTGGCACACAAACAAATGCAACATTTATTTTATCACTTCGTTTTAAATCTTTTGTACTGGTATCATATATCGGATCAATAATTATTTTATTAACCCTATTTGTATCAAATCCATGGTCAACAGCCTTACCAACATATCCGTGACCAACAATTGCCATATTTAAATTTTCCATCAATTTACTCCATAATAATTTTTATACCATTCAACAAAATTCTTTACACCAACCTCAATAGGTGTTGTTGGTTTGTAACCAAGGGCCTGTAATTTTGTTGTATCAGACCAGGTTTCCTTTGTATCTGCAGGGTGTTTTGGTGCCATTTCTGTAATGGCCTTCCTACCTAGGTTATTTTCAATATGTTTTACAAAATCCATTAAATGAACCTGTTGACCATAACCAATATTATATACATCTTTTATACCATTATTGTATAACGCTCTACCCACGACTAAACATATACCCTGGACAATATCATCAATATATGTAAAGTCCCTAATCATCTCGCCATTATTAAATAATTTAATAGGATTACCTGCAATTATATTTTTTGTAAAATCAAATAATGCCATATCAGGCCGACCCCATGGTCCATATACTGTAAAAAATCTTAAACCAATTGCACAACTTAATTGACTTGCCATAAATTGTGATTCATTTGTTGCCTTTGAATATCCATAAGGGTTTAATTGATATCCAAGTTTTTCGTCCTCTTTCCACGGTAAAGGATTACCAGCCATAACACACGAGGTTGATGCATATACAACCCTTTTTGTATTTGACTGTTTACAAGCCTCAATTAAATTATGTGTACCTATAATATTATTTGTAATATATTTTTCAGGTTCAACCATTGAATGTCTTACACCAGCATATGCACCTAAATGAACAACCAAATCAAAATTATGATTTTTAAAATAATTAATTAAACGATTTTTGCTCTTTAGGTCAATTATATTAAACTTAACATTTTTGCGTTTTAATATTTGTGTTCTGGCTCTTTTTAAATTTTGGTCATAATAATCATTAATGTTATCAAAGCCATAGACATCATAATTATATTTTTCTTTAAGTTTTAAGGCTGTATGATAACCAATAAACCCAGCACAACCTGTAATACAAATTTTCATATTTTCTCCTAATTATTTGTATATTATACTATGGTTTTTATGTAAAGTAAATACCTTTTGCAAATTATTCGTCATCAATCCAACGTAGAAGTGAATTTCTTTTTTTATCCATTGCTGGAAACCAAATTGATTTTGTTTTACCTGTAATAGAATTTTGTCCTATTAATTTTGCAAATTCACGGATATCCTCTTCATTTCTAAATCTAATTTTCATAACGCAATATGCCTCGGCATTTGGCTGGTTAAATTCAGGCATTCCATCCCAATCATATGGTGTAACCTTTTCCTCATCACCTGATAACATAAAGATATTTTTTGATTCAGTGTCTACATTATTTTTATTTACTGCCATTTTTTTCTCCTTCCGCGGCGATTTGTTCCGGTGTTAGACTAACTAATTTCATTCCGTATTCATTAAAACCTTTAGGAATATTTAGTCCTTCCTTTTTAATTAGTTTTTGAGTGAATACACTATAATTTACATCATGATGCCAACGACCCCATTTCCATGTAACCTTAACTACATCTGGGTGTTGTGCCCGTAGTGATTCTGCAAATTCTTTACGATTATCAAATTTATCATCACCTTGTCTACTTTGTCTATCACCACGTTTTTCAATATGGTAAACCTCTTCTGTATTACCACCTTTCATGGTCATTGATGGTTGTTTACCTACAAGAAATTGGTGAAATAATATTGTACACCAATTATCCTTTAATACACGTAAACTCAAATCAGTGTCCTCATTATATTTTCCACGCCATCTTTGAGGTAATGAATTATCAATTAATATACAAGAGTATATTCTAGTATTTACATAATATGGAGGTCTTTTTAAAATTGCAGGACAAAAGAAATCATAATTCATACCTGATAATTTTACATTGGTATATCTGTCTGTAAAGTCCTCTAGTATTCTAAATGCCGAACCTGTTTTTACTCGTATTTTTAAATTATTATGTAAACGATATATATGTCGCATATTGTCATCAAGAACCCAGTGTTTTTTATGACCTTCTGCAATTGAATGTTCCCAAACAAAATTACGAACAGGTATTGAACCACCAATTAAACCTGTTTCTTCATCTTTTTTTGCATATAAAGGATTATCTCTAAAACCTGGTGGTAATGTAATAATTTTATCCTTTGGTACGTTTTCTGCATATTTGTCATATTCAGATTCTTCAATAACAATACGATAAGGTACACCGAGTTCTTCCATGGTCCTCTGAGTCATACGACTGTCCCATCGGCCTTTTGATATTATATAAATTGGATATTTTGGATAATGCATATTATAACCTCCTAATAATAATATTTAGTCCTGCAATATACTCTGTAAATCTGGTTCAGAATAATTAGGGCCTTTCATTACCTTACCATCATCTCTGTAAATAGGTTTGCCATCTGCACCTAATTTGGACATGTTTGACCTTTGTACTTCGGTAAAACATTTATCCAAATTAATACCAAAGGCATGCCCTGCACCATAGGTAACATAAAGAATATCGGTTAATGCATCTGCAATGCCAACAATATCCTTTTGTTCCATAGCATCGTATAACTCATTGAGTTCCTCTGCTATGAGTTCCAATCTTAGGTTTGTTGTTTCTGCGTCTGGGATTTCTGGTTTTGTTTTTACATCTTGACCAAATGTTTTCATAAATTGGCCTACTGATTCAAAATTACTCATAATATATTATTCTCCATTTTTATATGAAACATTATATCATATAAAAATTTAAAAGTAAATACTTATTCAGAATAAATTTTGGATAGTATTTCTTCAAATTGTTCTACTTTTTCCACTCTATTTGGCCAAAGAATATATTCCTTTTCTGGGTTTGCCTTTAAATTATTAAGCAGTGGTGTAATTGAATTATATAATTTATCCAGTTTTGCCTGTACAGCATCTGCAGTTGATGCGACTTCCGTTGCCTGTGTAGTTGCCTTTTGTACTGCCTCTAACTCGGATTCATCTACTGCTGTAAAACCAAAATCAAAAAAATTATCGTTGCTCATTCGTGTTCTCCTCCTGGGTCTGATTCGTCAAGTTTTACCTTTTTACCATTTGACCAAATATATGCTCTTGTTCTGTTCACTGAATGATATCCATTTACAAAACTGTAAGGTGCCTGTTTTGCTCTGTTAAATGTTGCTACTGTAACAACAATTGCAGTTACAAGTGCTACGTGAACCACAGAACTTATGCCAAATGCAAATAAACTGTTCGTAATCATTAAACCAAATACCAAACTCCATAAAAATGCAAGTACCTGCATTACCATGTGTCTTACTTGAAGGTCTGGGATATGTCTTAAAGGATTATACCTTGCGTCCATAACACCATTCCATATATCTACAATATGTTCTCTCATAATTATTCTCCTATAATAGTGTATTTATTACCCCAGGAAACATCTGCGGCTCCCTTAAGGTAACATTCCAATTCAATATTTGTTACGTGTCTTAAATAATTTTGTCTCTTTTTTACTGCCTTCTTAGTCTTGCTATCATATATAAAATATCCCTCACGAACTGCTCTAAACATAATTTCATGCATAGTCATCTGAATAGGTTTTGAATATTTTTGCGGGTCTGGCTTGTCTAACTTTTCAAATGTTTTATCTAAGTATACACCTATTGTAGGACAATTTATCATTGCCGCAGAATAATATGTTCCACCAGGATACGATACATGAAACTTTGCGTGTTTTAATAAATTAAATATTTCCTCTTCACCCATAGAATATGTAATTCTCTTTACAGGATAAATTGATATATCATCAATTCGTTGTATTATTTCTTTATTTTTATGATTTAAAAATCTTTGTTTAGTACCAGGGTTAGAATTTTCAGCATTTTGAAAGGTTATGTAGTCTCCATCACCTTCCCATAATAATTCATCTTTCATGGGAGTTATGCATCTAAAATCTTCATAAGGTGGAACAGTATGTTCAATGGTATCGGATATGTATATTGAAACAATAATGCCTTTTTCAGGTGGTAACATATTATTTAAAAAGAAGTATAAAGTGTCTTTTATTGTAAAGGTATTATGTTCTTTTATTTTAGCATCCAATCTACCTTCCTTAAAAATTAATGCAAGTTTATAAGGCTTATTTAATGAACCTTCTTGTTGTAATAATTGTGCATAAAAAAAATGTCGACATAATATACCCATAGTCGGCCTATGTGCTGCATTAAATCTTTCATTTATTCTGTCAAAATTATTTTCAGTGGTTGCCACTTCACCATTGTTTTCACAACCTAGGTAAAATGTTTCAACAATTATCAATTTATAAGTACCATCTCAATATTGTAAAAATAACAAATACTATAATAAATAATTGCCAAACCTTTAGTGTAAGAATCCAATAGAGAAGGACTAGGCTTAATATGATAAAGAGGAGAAGAAATGTTAAGCCTAGTACTTCTTTCATGCTACTACACCTGTACCAAAGATAATCCGCCTCTTGCATTACCAAACGTCTTTTCATTTTCTCTTACCAGATAGTTTTTAAAAAACGTAGGCATTTTACGATTGGTCCATTTCGCAAAAGGTTTTTTATACAGATTGTAGTATGTTCGATATGCAATGATAGATGAATCATGTTTACACTCATCTGGCATTGCTTGTGGTGGTTGTTTAAATTTTTTGTAAGGACAATTCTGTGGTGGCTTTTTTAATACATGTTTTAATTTAGCAATTGTTAAATGTTCTCTTCCATATCTATGAGTGTATTCTTCGCCAAGAAATTGCCACATTGAATACAACCAATCATAATGTCTTCTGTTTTCACGAATCCATATTGCACTCGGGTGGTTTATGTGTGAGGCCAAATATAGTGTATTTTCCATATTTGCTATCGGATGTTTCCACCTTTTAATATTTCTACCAGTTTTTGTTTTACCACCATACTGGTCACCATCAAGCACTCTGTGTGCTGTTGACATAAGTTGTGCATATTCAATAATCATTTTCACTACATGTTTATCACAATGCATTTCTGCACATTCTCTAGGTAGTGATGATAGGTAAAATATATTCATAATAAATCTTCTCCATTTTCAAAATATTCTTTTAGGTCAGTGAAACCACCAATGTGTTCACCTAGTTCATTATATATCTGTGGTACTGTTCTAAAACCTTGTGATTTAAGAAACCTTTTTTCATTATCATTGTTATCAATTTTTACTTCCTTATAAACTATTTGTTTTTTATCCAATAAATCCATGGCAGCATCGCAGTAGATACAACCAGATTGAGAGTATATTGTATACCTACCCCCAATTTCGTTTGTAGTTTTCATCTATCATCTCTTTGATTGTTATGTATGAATTTTGTAATTGTTCTTGTAGAAGCCTTACATTATCTTTCAATAATTCAACTTCCATTTCCAATTTTATAACTTCTTGGCTTTTTCTTCTCTCTTCACTTGTAACCATTCTTTATATAACTCCTCTTCCATTCTATATGCTTCTTTTTCAGAAGGTTGATTAAAGTATTCTGCAATGGTTTCATAATCCATTACCTCTTCAACAAACTCTTCACGAATAAATTGTTTAATATGTACCATTTCATGACAAATTGATTTAATAAACTCATCTTCAGTTTGATTATTACAAATCTCCATTTTAAATTCCCTTGAACCCAAGGCAAAACAATAACCTTTAATACCTTCTTCAAATTCGTCTGTAGGCATTAGGTCAATCATTATATCCATTGTTCGTATTCGTGGAAGCATTTGAGATATGCAAAAATGGCAGACAGCCTCTGCAAGTTTTCTTCTGTATCGTGTACCACCGAAGGCATCTATTAGAATATTCATTTTAATCTCTTCATCAATCATGTATACCATTATATATATTTTTCAGGTTTTGTAAACACTTTTTTTAAACTTTTTTTCCTGATGTTCTTCTTACAATGTCATCATGATTAAATTCTGCCCAATATAGTTCAAATGCAACCCCATCTTCTAGTCCTTCAAACTGATGAACTTTCTGTGGTTTAACTTGTGTAAATTCACCAGGACCCAATATTGTTTCATCAACCAAATCCTGGTCATCTTGCCATACGCGTACTAACATTTTACCAGACTCAACAAAGAAACCGTTCCACTTAAATCTATGCTCATGCTCAGAACACTTATAACCTTTTTTAAATTCTATTCTATGAAATTCTAATACACCGTTTGCATGTATTAATTCTGTTTGACCCCATATTTTTCCTGCCTTCATTGAACTACCTTTACCTTTTTAGGGTCCCTTACAATAATTTCTACATTATCTGGTAATGGTTCAATTTTAATATCATCATGTTTATAATACAATTTATAATTTGTGTCCTTAAATTCTTTAAACATATGCCACCATATTGGTCGCCAGTTGCCATTTAATCTGTGTGTATTATGAGCATCACGAACAGAACTTAAATAAAAATCTGTACAACTACGTAAATCAAAATCAAATAAGGAATCAAAACCATACAGATGTATTTCATCTGCCTGTAATTTTTCAGATGCATAATATGCCGCAAAATGTCCACAATTAAAATCTGTATAATTTTTTGCATATTCAGGTTTTTTTTCATAAAATTCCTTAATTTTGTGTGCAACCTGCATGTGATATGCTGGGTGTTGACTCATATGAATTTTAGGCCTAAAACCTAATATCCAATTACCTGGTATTTCTATTGAGCCTTCTGTTAAAGCTCTCATCATTTTAAAATCAACAATGCAATATGCATATACACCTTCTACTGGAAATGGTGGAAGATTACAACACAATCTTAAACCTTTTGCGTTATGGTCAAACAATTGTGCCATCATGCCATTACCAATTACATGGACAACTTTTTTACTCATTCTCTATCCTCTTTGTTTCCCATTCACTTGAACAATATTTTTTACATACTCTTGGTGGATTTGTTTCCAATTTTTCACGAAACTCTGTCCACTCATCTGACAAAAATATATCATCAATATTATCTATATTTGAAATATGTAGATGTTTTTTCATCATAAAATCAAAATCCTCTATATTCTCGTTATCACACCAACAACATGGTAATATGTAACCTGTTGCCGAATAAGCTGGTGGTTTATTTTTCATACATCTAGGATATATCATGTCTGTAACTTTCTAAAAAATACTTTGATGGTTTGTATTCATCATTTTCTTCCCAACGAGATGATTGTATGAGATTAAAATTAATATCAAATCTTTTGGCCAATTCTTTTGCTTCATCTATATCATTCTCGTTATATTTAAAGACAATATAATTCCATTGAATATTAGCTTTACATCTTCTTCCATATTTCATCACTTCAAATACATACTCACCATCTTGATTTATTCTATACTTGTGACTATCTTTAGGTAATCCATCAAGGCCAAAACGCCAGGTTACATTTTTATATGTAAATACCCTTTGCCAAAATTTACTGCGTTTACCATGACCATTTGTATCAACAGATACCTCTCTGTGTTTTGCCATTTCTAAAAATAAAGGAAATTCTGGGTGGTATATTGGGTCACTCATCTGACCACAAAAAATAATTTTTGGAAAGTAATCAACAATCTTTTGAAAGTCGTTTATATCTAAATCATAACCCCTTTTGTGTAAACCTGGAAATTTATTTCTTTGACATTTAGGGCATTGTAAAAGACATCTATGCGTTATATCTAAATTTATTTCACTTCTATTCATTCATTAATTCACGAATTTTTTCCTTACCTTTAAATCCTGTATGGTGCCTAATAAGAATATTATTTGGTACGGTTTTGTCTATATATTGTAATCTTAAAACATTATATTTATTTTGCAATTCATTTATATGTGTCAGTTTACCAATTTGGTCCAACATATGATAAAGGACCTCTTGGTCTCCTTCCTTAGGTTCGTTAATTGCCCTGTCGGCCCATTGTTTTAATATAGGTGGTTTATTAATAATACCAACAACACCTGAATTATACCAAGGACCTTTTTTGCCATTTCTTTTTGTCCAAGGTCTATCACAAACCATATTTAATTTATTTGGAACTAAATCATCAAATATGCCCGATAGGTTGGCACGAACCTCACAGTCTGTATCAAGCCAAACAGTTTCTGTACTAGGTGAGTGTATTAACGCGGTTGGTTTTAAAAACCAGCTGACAAGTTTTTTATCTCTTTTAAAATGTAATATTGCATGAAATTTTTTATTATCGTGAATGTCTTTTAATTTTTCTTTACTGATACCAAAATCAGCAAATACAATTGGTATATCATTAAACTTTTTATACCTATCCAAAAACCAGTCAAGCATCCATTCATTGGATTCATCACAACCAGTTATAAATGCTTTATCATACTTTGACAAGTTTATACCTCTCCTTTACATAACCATGTTTTGCCTGACAACCTGTTTCATTTTGTATTGTGCTAAAATTATCTCTTGCTATTGCCGAATAAGGATACCATTCTTGTAAATTAGGAAATCTATCCAAATGTATAAAAACATCTGTTGGGCCTGCTCTCTCAATTGCTGTTTTTATAAGCATTTTGGCCCCATTTGGTGTAACATAATAAGCATGAGCCCCTGGAAAATATCTTTTTGATGTAAGTGGATTAATGCCAAAATTCGGTGGCGTATTCCATTTACCATACGAGGGATGTCCTATATTAACAATATCCCCTAGCATGTAATGTGGTTTTAATTTTATTCTATAAGGTGAATTAGGTCCATTATTTAAATATTTTTTTACAGTTGTTGCCGGTAAATTATCAACCAATACTGCATCATGTTCGAATATAATTCCAGGTTTTTGGTCCTCTAATATTTTTTTCCAAATGCTAAAGTGTGATGTAAATGCCGCTAAAACATTCTGCCATCTGGAATATGGTTCGATAAAATGTTTTAATGTTTTTATTCCATATCTTTTTAATATTTTTTCTGGATTATCATGTGGTGTTATTGCATTAAAATATACATCTTCCTCGGTAAAACCAGATTCAGGATAAAATTTAACTATTGAATCAAGGCATCTTTTTGCTGCCTTTTCTGAATATTCATTACCTTTTATTCTTATAATGTATAATTTCATAATATTATTTAGTTGTTGTTGAAGGAGTGCCCTGTACCTTTGTGTAATATTTAGTTGTTACCCCAAGCCTTGGAATTATTTGTTTACACATTAGTGCATCATTTGGCCATAAACCATGTACATGTGCTGCATCTAAAACCATTTTGGCACCACCTGGACTTAATATATATGCAGAATGACCAGCAAGACCTTGAGGTATACTTATCTCGTCTATTGTTGGTGTAATAATAATTGGTTTATCCCTTTGTGATTCAACCATTGTATGAAATAATCTTGATTCCCTAGTTGCACCTAATGGATTATTAATGCCTACGGCATTAAAATTACTATTAATTATATAAACCGGGTCTAATCTTTCAGTAAATATTGCATCGTGTTCCAATATTAATATGTGTTCATTTAAATCATAACATAATTTCCATAACATATAATGACTTAATGCACATGCAATTCTATTTTTAGGATTGGCAGTTTTATATGCAGATTTTTTTAACCCTGTAGAAAAATCAAACTCTTCACCTACCCATGGATAGTTCCATTTTAAATTATATTTACTCATTAAACCATCAACCTGTTTAGGTATAATTGCATTAAATTTTTCTATAATAAATGGATTGTTAACATTTTTAGATGATTCAATGCAGGCATCTGCTGCCTGTTGAGATGTTTTATTATTTTCAATTGCTATTACAAAACTCTTCATGTTGGAATCCTTGGTTGTTGATTGTCATATCTTGTCCTTGTTAAAAATCTTTCTATTTGTGCACCACCATACATTGATATGTGATTTTCACCACCGGTTGGCTCACTTAATACCTGCCACCAACCAACCTCTGCAGGAAGTAATTTTTTTTCTTCATGTAATTTAAATGCATGTTCTGTGTCAAGTAGCTTTCTTGGGTGCATAATCATAACGTCCATTAAATAACTTCCCCAATCTTGGCTTATTGTATCATCTATTCCATCAGGCCATCTTCTAGGTACAACATAAAGTTTATCTAAATCAACCCAACGTGATGTTCTGGTACCAAAACCAATTGCAATATTTTCATTGTATGATTTTTCCATGTAATGTACAAAATCTATTTTTTGTGATATAAATGCATCATATCTAACACGAATAATCATATCATAATCTTCTGGAATATGACTGACCAAATTAGCATGACTTAATATTTGTTTTGTATGATGTTTTGTTTTTTCTATTACATCAAGTTTATCGCCTTTTTCTCCATCTTGTTTTAATAATTTTAATTTACGTGTATATAATTCTGGAGGGTCCATAACTGGATTATAATGCATTTTTGGTTCGTCAAACAAGGTATATTCTCCATCCATACCAAGGAACCACCATAAATCCTCTTCCCTATGTGTATATGTACTATAAAAATAATCGTAAGGAAGGATTCTCTTTAATCTTTGTAAATTTCTTGGTACTTGGCCTCTGACCATTCCTGATAAACAAACTGCAATTTTCATTAAAAACCTCCGGGAATATGATGTAAAGCTTTTTGTCGATAACGTGTTAACATAACACCACCTCCATAATTTATAGGTGTTTCTGGATATGGGTCACCTAACACTTGTTGCCAACCAAGATTAGCTGGTGCTAGTTTTCTTTCGTTATGTAATTTTATAGCGTTCTTCATCTTGTAACCTGGGTGCATGTTTAGAAAATCAAGTATCTGACCTTCCATTTTTGACCCACCATTTTCTTCATTTGGTACAATTAGTTCTTCACATATTGTTTTATTTTTATCCATTTCGTTGTTCCAGCCTCCGAATGATATAACAACTTTTTCCTCTGCTACTTTATCTATAAAGCTTTTCCAATCGTGGTTTCCTAGCCATACATCGTATCGCATGCGAATAACAACATCATAATCATCTGCATTTATAAGATTGCACGCACATTGGTGCGCTATAATTTGTTTTGTTAACCACATCTGTGCAGGATTAAATAAATGTTTTTTCATACGTGGCCATCTTTTTGTTATTTCAGGAATATGCATCGGCGCGTATTTTATTGCTGGTTCAGGAAACCTAACACAAATTTTATCTCTAGGTGCAGGTTTACCTTTCCATGTTGTGTAGTGAACCTCGTCACAAAAGGCTGTTATTTTTCTATGATTTTCTTCCCAGCCCTCGTACCAACGAAATAATCCAGAATATAACGCAGCAACTTTCATTAATATTCTATGCTCTTTGATATTGCATATGGTTGATGCATACAATCACCTACATATTTAAAATTTTTAGATACAACTGATGGCGTTACATGTGTGTATTCCTCTTGAACATTTGTGTCATGTTTTTTACAATAATCCAATATTTCGCCTGTATTACCATATACCAATTCACCTGTCAATAATTTGACCATACGTTGACTTTCTTGCATTATTCATAATTCCTTATATAATATTCCAAGTCCTCTGGAGTGCCAAGACCCCACATACCCTTAACATCATATACACGGATTTTTTTATTATCCTCAATTGCTTGATTAAATACAGGGCATACATAAAATTCATTATTAACTCTTATATTTTTGTTTATCATATCTTCTGCATATCTGACAAAATCTGAACCGTGTTTCCAATAATAATAACCTACAGTTGCATTATCACTAATCGGATTCTTTTCTGCAACCTCTGTAACTAGTCCATCATTATTAACTTTTGCAAATGACCATTTAGGGTGTGTTGCCTTAAATGTTACAATACCACCATCAGCATTTGTTTCTTGCATATTGTACATAAATTCTACAGGATTCCATTCAACATATTGGTCAGAATTTGCAAAGAACAATGGGTTATCATTATCAATAAACTCTTTTGCAAGTAATGCTGTGCATGCAGCGCCTTCGGTAATACCATCAACTTCTATTACCTTTGCACTACCAGGTGTAATTAAATTAAGGAAAGTATCTAAATTATATTTTTCTCTGTGTTCCTTTTGTACAACAAAGTGATAATTTGCTTCAAGACCAAGATTATCAACTACTACCTGTATCATAGGTTTATTATGTATCTGTATCATAGGTTTAGGAAATGTATATCCTGCCTGTTGAAACCTTGAACCGGCCCCTGCCATTGGTATTAAAACATTTAGTTTTTCATCTTTCCAAATATTTGCCATTTTACTTCCTTTTAAATTTGAAAATATTTTTTCCCTTGTTACAACGTATGGATTATCCACCCTTATATAATTTGCTCTTGACCTTTCAGCGGCCAGTAATCCTGGTGGACTATCTTCTACAATAAGTGTTTCCTCAGGTAATACCGTCATCATTGACATTGCCTTCCAATACATTTCAGGGTGAGGTTTTGAATTTTTTACATCTTCATTTGATATTATAACTGAACAATATTCCATTAATTGAGTTTTGGCCAATGCAGTCAATACTGTTCGTCGAATGGAATTAGAACATACACCAATTAAATAGTTTTGTTGTTCTAATTCTTGAAATAATTTTACAATTTCTTCGATTGGTTGTAAGGCAGATATTTTTTCCATAGTAATGGATTGTTTTTTATCATATATCTGTTTATGGAGAGATTGAGGCAAACCTTTTTGTTCTGTTAATAAATCCAATTTTTCAAAGGTTTTTCTTCCATCATATAAATTTGTGTGTTCCTTTTCAGATATTGCATACTGTTCACCAAGGGCCTCGTTTAAAGCCTCGTAGTGTATTTTTTTTGCATCTATTAAAACACCATCTAAATCAAATAGTACCAGTTTTATCATAATTTTTTGTCAATTCATTTTCGTACATTGCAGGATAATCAGTGCAAATTGCATCATATTGATATATATCTGTTTTATTAACCTCTGGTAATACACCAACCGTTAATCTGTTGGTCATATTCCTAAGAAATCCCATATTATTTTCATATAAATCATTAAAGGTTTTTTCCATTGTCATTGCAGGGGCTGGTTGATTAGGAAAACACCAAATGTGACCTTCACTTGTTATTGTATATTTGTCATTTTCATGCCAAAAATAATTGGTACCACTGGCATAAAGATTTATCATTGCCTCAATATTTTTACAATGTAACCATAATTTAGGTTTTGTAATAAAATCAAAATTTACCTTATGCACAAATGCAGTAGCATGTTTATTATGAGGATTATCATGACTTAATATCCATTCACCATTAATATACCACACATCAATTTCTACATCATAACCTAATTTTAATGCATTTTCAATACGTGGTATTGAGTTTTCTCTCCCTGGATTTTTGCCGTTGATGTTTCCTCTATGTGCGATTAATTTCATTTGATAACCTCTCTATATCTTCGCCTTTGTTTGGTAATTTATCTCGTAAAAAGAAATGAACAAAATGGCATGCATCTATAAGATTGTCCTCTATGCCTTTGTATAATCCATTCCATCTCCAACTTAGATTCTTTGTTGGTATCTTATATTTTTTTATCCATGTATTAAGTAATGTTTGGTCAGTTGACCATTTCCATGCACCAATACCATCTACAAAATCTTGAAATTCTGCACGTTCCAGAAATTCTTTTGCAGAGCCTTTTATATATTTTGTAATTGATTTATTCATTACCATCATACCCATATTAAAAAATTCTGCACCTTTATCATTCCAAAGAAAATCTATATTTTGCATGTTACCATATTGCATTCGAGAATAATTTTGTATTTTTCCAAGATATGCTGGTGTTAAAGGCATATCTCTTTCTGCAACACCACCAAAACAATGTTTTTCTGTTAATTCATTAAATATATTTGGTGCTGTGTCACGAATGTAAATGTCTGCATCTATAATTGCTATTTGGTCATATCTATCAAAATAATCAAAGGCATTTTCCTTTTCATATATTGGCAGATATCCACCATATTTACCATAAGATTCGTCTGACCTATTTGTACGAAATACATTTGGTTTAATTCTTAAAATTGGTTCTGATTGTATAATGTGGTCTATATTATGTTTTTCACAGTATCTTGCAACGGATTCTGTACACCAATCATAAAGATTAGACCTATTGTGTACATAAACCTGATATATCATTTGTTTCATTATTTTATTACACCATATACTATTGTTCTTTGTTTTCCTTTTAATCCAGTAGATGAAAATTTGTTGACCATTTTTAATTTTAATTTTACAAAGAGTTCTTTTATTTCTCTGTCAGAAATTTCTACAGGGTCCCATGCTCGACAGTTTAAATCTATACTTTTTTCTATGAATAATTTACCATTTTTATTAAGTTGATTTGACCATAGTGTTATTGTTTTTTCTATGTCAAAAGCATGGTCAATACTGTTTGAATAAACAATATCAAATTTATTAACCCATTCTTTTTTTAGTTGATTAAAGTCATGCTGAACTGTCATAGGCCAATCTGATATCCCTATTTCTGAACCTATAACATCTGCATTAGGATATACATGTTTAAAATATTTTTGTTCCTCACCACGGCGAGTGCCATGGCACAGAATATTCTGTGCATTAGGCCCATAAACATCAAATATTTTTTTGATTGTTTTTAGTTGTACGAAACACATATGTTGCTTCTCTTCATTTGCTTCTTTTTGAGAAGCAATATATTCATCATAATTTTTAAATTCGTAAACCTTCATTATTTTTTAGTTGTGTCACCATTCTTTTTAGCATAAGCATTTGCACCAAAAAATGCAGCAACTAAACCAGCAGCAGCAACAAAATATGTTGGTGCAATATCGGCGAGTAATTGACCGCCTTGTTCTTGTCCGGTAAGTGCACAAAGAATAATTGCTACAGGATATAATAAAATACCCCATAGTGCAAACCAAGCCATTTTTCTGATTTGGTCCTCTTTTTTATCTTCGTTTTCGTGTCGTATTCTTTGGTATTCTAATTCTTCAATTTCTCTTGCTCTCTGCATTTCTTCATCACTAACTATACCATCACCATCTGCATCAAGAATCTCATAACTTGAATTATTCTGTAGACTCTTCGCCATTAGTAATCCTCTCATAGTTGTCAATAATTTTTATAGCAATTATTTTTGCCTCTTCAAAATTATCTCTTAAAGAATTAGATTTGTAACCTTCTTTTACAAACCATTTGAGGGTATTTATATCTGACCTATCACTGTCATTTAAAAATTTAAAATCTGAGGTCATATCTTCAAATTTATATCTTAATTCGAGTGATTCAAAAAATAGGTTATTTACATTATTCACCAATTATCCTTTCATATATTTGTTTCCAATCAGAACATACTGTAATTCCTGTAGTATCTTCTAGCTTTGTATAAGGGTGCTTAAGTAACATTGAGTCAAAACCAAATTTTGCTCCTACAAAAGCATTCTTAACCTTATCTTCAATCCAGTAGTGTTCTGGATATATGTGTGAATAATGTTCCAAGATTTCATCTTTATCTGCAGATGTATCAAGATAATCAATACCTTGAATTGCATTACCAAATATTCTTTTAAGATTTCTAGTCCTTAATTCTTGCGAATATGGATTTAATGATAAAGATGTAATCACTTGAAATGTGTAACCTAATTCATATAATTTTTGTACATATTTAACTGAATCATATAATGGTGGTAAGAAACCAATATTAGATGAATTATTAAATTGTAATATTTTTTGATTAATATCATCAGATGTCATATTATATCTTATTGTCTGGTCATATTCCCTAACATCACCAGTTGCAAAGATGTTATGTTCTTTCATCATATAGTAGTCAAATGAATCTCTCCAATTTAGAAGAACTCCATCAGCGTCTGTTAATATAGTATATTGTCCGTGATACATTATGCGTATTCCTTATTAATTCTTTGACCTTTAAACTGAGCCATTTTGTAAATATATTCTGCCTCGTCCCAAAGGTCACGGGCATCTCTGTTTCTTTTGAAACCGTTTTCTGTGGCAAAATCCATACTTGAACTAAACCAAAGGTCACCTACAATCGCATGGTCATTCATAAATTCAATGACACCTGCCAAATATCTTGGATTTGAAGCCTTAATTAAAACCTGAGTTTTAGTGAAATATTCATTAAAATCTTCATTCCATTCTTTTTCATTAAGATATTTTGTAATAACCAAATTGCCATCTTGAGCACTTATAATGTAATCAAATGTATCTTTGTTATGTTTTACTTGTTTTTCAAAGCAGTTAACTTGTTTTTTCATAATAATTTCTCCTCTTTTTTATTATTATATGTACATACTATCACAAAAAAATACAAATGTAAACAAAAAAATGCGTTTTTGACGAAAAAAGTTTTGTTTAAAATCAATCACTTATAGACTTATTAACAAAAAAATGAAAAGGTATTCGGTTTTGCTGTAATTTATGATATAATATATAATATTATGGACTTAGAAAATATATTAAAACAATGGCAAAGTGACTGTGAAATACCTAGTATGCATTTAGATGATGCGTCAAGAAAAACACCTGTTTTACATGCAAAATATATGGAGATGTTGGCAAAGGCCAAACTTCAGTTAAAACGATATGAATTTGACCAAAAAACTTTATTAAAGAAAAAATGGTTATATTATAATGGTAAAATGGACGAGGACACATTAAAAGAATTAGGTTGGAATCCAGACCCATTTGATGGCCTTCGAGTATTAAAAGGCGAAATGGATTATTATTATGATGCCGATCCTGAAATACAACTATCTGAAGAAAAAATACAATATTATAAAACAATTATAGATACATTGACAAACATAGTTGATACAATAAAATGGCGACATCAGACAATAAAGAACATAATAGACTGGAAAAGATTCGAATCGGGCTCATAAATCATTCCAATCTACAGATTGAATGTGAAAGGTCCATTGCATACGAATTAATAGATTATTTTTCATTTTTTGTACCTGGTTACAAATATATGCCTGCATACAAAAATCGTGTATGGGATGGCAAAATAAAATTATTCAATCAAAATGGCCAGTTACCTACTGGTCTGTATCAGCACTTATTATATTTTTGTAAACAAAATAATTATGAAACCGAACTTATGGAAAGTAAGTATGGTTATCCTAATGAAACAAATACAATAGAACCTCAGTTATTATTTGATTTTATTAAAGGGTTAAATTTACCATTTGAACCTAGAGATTATCAATTTGATGCTGTTATTAATGGACTTAAAAGAAAACGCGCCATATTATTATCGCCTACCGGCTCTGGTAAATCTCTTATAATATACATATTGGCACGATATTTTTTGGAGGAATTTGACAAAAGAAAAATATTGGTTATTGTACCAACCACATCTTTGGTTGAACAAATGCATAATGATTTTAAACAATATGGATATGATGAAAAATTAATGCATCGTATATATTCAGGTAAGGATAAAAAAACTGATGCACCAATAATTATTAGTACTTGGCAATCAATATATAAACTACCTAAGGATTGGTTTTCACAATTTGGTATGGTTATTGGTGATGAGTGTCATGGATTTAAATCAAAATCATTAATGTCAATTATGAATAAATGTACAGAGGCCGAGTATCGGTTTGGTACAACAGGTACACTTGATGGTGCATTAACACACGAATTGGTATTACAGGGTTTATTTGGTAAAATTACAAATGTAACAACAACAAAATCATTACAAGAAAATGATACTCTTGCACAATTGGAAATAACAAGATTAATATTGGAACATGATTCGCAAGTACGAAAATACTGGGGTAAAAGAAAATATCAAGATGAGATTGATTATATTGTAACATACGAAAAGAGAAATAAATTTATATCAAATCTGGCCTTATCACAGGAAGGTAATACATTAGTATTATTCCAATTTGTTGAAAAACATGGACAGCCTTTATTTAATATGATAAGAGATAAGGCAGATGAAAATCGCAAGGTTTTTTACGTGTCCGGGCATGTTGATACAAATGATAGGGAACAAATAAGAAATATTACAGAAAAACAAAAAAACGCGGTTATTGTGGCATCATTAGGCACATTTAGTACAGGAATAAATATTAGGAACTTACACAATATTATATTTGCGTCTCCGAGTAAATCACAAATAAGAGTTTTGCAAAGTATAGGTAGAGGTTTAAGAAAAAGTGATAATGGTAAGGCAACAAAACTTTTTGATTTGGTTGATGATTTAAGTCATTTATCATATAAGAATTTTGCCTTGCTACATGGGTTTGAAAGATTAAGGATATATAAAAAAGAAAAATTTAATTATAAAACGTTTAAGGTAAACATATGAGTGATAATCTGCAACAATTTAAAATGACAAATGGTGATGAAATTATTTGTGAAATAGTTCAATGGCCTGATAATGACGAGCAAGATGTTATCATTAGAAAGGTATTAAAAATAAATTCATCAGAAAGTTATATTTCTGGTACAAAATATTATTCATTAAGACCGTGGATGGCCTTTTTTGATAATATGAATTTATTGTTTGTATTAAACCCTTTACACGTTATTTGTCAAATTGAACCATCAGATGATTTAAAATCACTTTATTTGGAAACACTACAAATGATTGCAGAAGATTTAGCTGATGGTAAACATAAAATGGTTAAAACTGATAATCATAGGTTGTCAGAAAGAAAGGCTGCCGAAGAAATTTTAAAAAATAATTCAGAATTATTTGATAGTTTACTAGATGAACAATATAATTTGGATTTTAGAACCAGTCAGGATTCTGCAGAGGAAAAAATGTCCAATATTGTTTCATTTAAAAAACCAAAAGGAACTATACATTGACCCCTATTCCAACCCTACCCAAAGGGCTTAATTTATTATACACTTGTTTTAAGGGAATGTAAACACGTTTTTGAAAAAAAAATATAAAAAAAATATATTTACTTTGACAATGGAAAATTATATAATAGTTACATATACTTAAGGAATTTTGTTATGCCTAGAAGAAAAAAAAATCATATACATTATGTCAACAATAAGGACTTTTCACAAGCAGTTGTTGAATATGTAAAAGAAGTTGAAACCGCAAAAAAGAATAGAGCAAATCAATTACCAATTGTTCCTGATTATATTGCAACATGTTTTATGAGAATTGCTGAAGGTTTATCTCATAAAGGAAATTTTGTTGGCTATACATATCGAGAAGAAATGGTCATGGATGCTGTTGAAAATTGTTTAAAGGCAATATTAAATTATGATATTGACGCTGCAACCAGAACAGGTAATCCTAATGCATTTGCATATTTTACACAGATTGTTTGGTATGCCTTTTTACGAAGAATCGCCAAGGAAAAGAAACAACAAGAATTAAAATTAAAATATTTGTCTGAAACAAGCATTGGAGATTTTATTGCCGATGATGTATATGGTGGTGGTGAGCAACAATTAAATCACTATGTAAATGTTCTTAAATCTCGTATAGATAGAGTAAAGGAAAGTGATAAGGCCTTTAAGGAATATGTTGTACGTGAAAAGAAAACAAGGAAAAAAAGAACGGTATATGCCGACTCTGATTTAAGTGAGTTTTTATAATGAAAATTGCGATATTGAATGATACGCATTGTGGTGTTCGCAATGCATCAGAAATTTATTTAAATAATGCTGAACAATTTTATACAGATATATTTTTTCCTAAATTGGAAGAAGAAGGTATAAAACATATTTTACATTTAGGTGATTATTATGACCACCGTAAATTTGTTAATTTCAAGGCACTTACACAAAACAGAAAAAGTTTCCTAAACATATTAAGAGAAAAACATATTACCATGGATATTATTCCTGGTAATCATGACGTATATTATAAAAATACAAATGAATTAAATTCACTTAAGGAGTGTTTAGGTCACTATATGAATGAAGTGAATATTATAATGGAACCAGAGGTTAAAAGATATGGTTCATTAAATATTGCCTTATTACCATGGATATGTGCAGAAAATTATGAACACTCAATGGAGTTTATAAAAAATTGTAAGGCAGATTGGTTAGGCGGTCATTTGGAATTAAAAGGGTTTGAAGTGTTACGAGGCCTTAAGGCCCCTGAAGGTATGGACCCGAGTATATTTAATAAATTTGAAATGGTATTAAGTGGTCATTATCATTGTTCATCACGTAAGGATAATATTTGGTATCTAGGTTCACAATTGGAATTTACATGGAACGATGCACATGACCCAAAATATTTCCATATAGTAGATACAGAAACAAGAGAAATAACAAAGGTACAAAACCCTTATACGTTATATCATAAAATATATTATGATGATAAAAACAAGGATTATCAGAATTTTGATACATCAGTATTAAAAAATAAATTTGTTATGGTGGTTGTTGTAAACAAAACCGATGGGTTTATTTTTGATAGATTTATTGACCGAATACAAAATGAACAAGTATATGAATTAAAAATAGCAGAAAATTTTAATGAATTTATGGGAGATAATGTTGATGATGAAGGATTAACAATTGATGATACATTTAAATTAATGGACGATTATATTGATAATGTCAATACCGAACTTGATAAAGATAGAATAAAAACAGAGATGCGGGAACTCATGAACGAAGCACAATCTCTGGAATTCTCGTAAAACATATTTACATTTACAACAAAATTTTATATAATATATTATGATTACATTTCAGAAACTAAAGTTTCGCAATTTTTTATCCACTGGTAATAACTTCACCGAAGTTAATTTACGAAAAAATAAAACCACACTGGTTATAGGGCACAATGGGGCAGGTAAATCAACAATGTTGGATGCTCTATCCTTTGCTCTATTTGGAAAACCTCACAGAAATATTACAAAGGCTCAAATAATTAATTCAATAAATCAAAAAAATTGTGTTGTTGAAGTTGAATTTTTTATTGGTAAGGCAGAATATAGAGTAGTACGAGGTATTAAACCAAATATTTTTGAGATATGGAAAGGCAAAACAATGATTAATCAATCATCACATGCCAAGGATTATCAAAAAATATTGGAACAAAATATTCTAAAATTAAACCACAAATCCTTTCATCAAGTGATTGTTCTGGGTAGTAGTAGCTTTATTCCTTTCATGCAATTACCCAACAATCACCGAAAGGAAGTAATAGAGGATTTATTGGATATAAATGTATTTTCTAAAATGAATATATTATTAAAGGAAAAACAATCCGGATTAAAAAATCAAATATCTGAGGTCAATACAAAAATAGAAATTTTAAAAAATAAAATTGAAACACAGAAAAAATATATTAAAGATGTTCAGATATTGACAGACCAGAATATTGAAAACAAAAAAACCTCAATTAATAAAAATAACAAAAAAATAAAAACCCTGCAAAAGGACAATTCTGAACTATCACTTATTATTGAAGAAAAATTAAAACCTTTGGAAGATGAATTAAAAACACTTGAAACTAGAAAAGGTACACTATTACAATATACCACACAGTTTCAACAACAAATGAAAACTCTGGCAAAGGATACAAAATTTTATGAGGATAACGATGAATGTCCAACATGTTCACAACCAATATCTGATGAAATAAAATCATTAAAATTGGAAAGTGCAAAGGAAAAGGCAAAGGAATATCAAAATGCCTTTAATAAGGCTGACGGTGAGACATCAAAACTGAATATTACCATTGATGAGGTAAAAACATCTCTTAATGATATTAGAGCAAAAGAAAGTACAATATTTGTAAATAATCAAACAATTTCAACCTTACAAACACAAAACGATGAATTAAATAATGATATTTCAAATGACGTTGTTGTGGATTTGGAAAATGCAAAAGATGATTTAAATACTTATAACGACGAACAAAATACTATTACAGAAGAAAAATTAAACCTATCTGATAGTTATTCCTATAATCAGGTTATCGCAGAATTACTTAAGGATACTGGTATTAAAACCAAAATTATTAAACAATACCTCCCTGTGATTAATAAATTGGTAAACCAGTATCTACAGGTATTAGATTTTTTTGTATCATTTGACCTTGACGAATCATTTAAGGAAACAATAAGGTCCAGACATAGAGATGATTTCAGTTATGATTCCTTTTCTGAAGGAGAAAAACAAAGGATTGATTTGGCATTATTATTTACATGGCGTCAAATAGCAAAGATGAAAAATTCAGTATCAACCAATTTATTAATACTTGATGAAACCTTTGATTCAAGCCTTGATTATGATGGTATTGAAAACCTATTTAAAATACTATACACTTTGCCTGATGATAGTAATATTTTTATTATTTCACACAAAGGTGATATTCTTGATGGTAAATTTGACAGTAAAATGGAATTTTATAAAGACAAAAATTTCAGTAAAATTAAATAACATATTTACAAAATGGTAAAATTAAATTATAATAGTAAAATAAAAATAAGGAGTATATTATGGAAATAAATGAAGACACTCTTGAAGTGTTACAAAATTTTGCGACCATAAATCAGAATATTCTTATCCGACCTGGTCAGGATATTCGTACGATTTCAGAGGCGCGCAATATTTTAGGTAGGGCAACATTAAATGTGGAATTTCCCAATGAATTTGGCATTTATAACCTAAATGAATTTTTAGGTGCCTTAACAATTGTTGATAAACCTAATTTGGATTTTAAGGAACAATATGTACAAATTGGTGATTCATCAGGTAGGTCAAAAATAAAATATTTCTTTTCCTCGCCTGATACATTAACATTCTCGGAAAAAGATATTACAATGCCAGAGTGTGAGGTTAAATTTACCTTGGACCAATCTACAATTAAAAAACTAAAAAATGCAGCGTCCACACTCGGACATAAGGAATTAATTATAACAGGTAATAATAACCTATTAACATTAACAGTGACCGATTCTGGAAATAGTACTGCAAATAATTATTCAATAGATATTGATGGTGAATACGAATCCGAAATGTTTAAATTTATTTTGGATATTGAAAACCTAAAAATATTACCTGGTGATTATGAGGTAAACATATCATCAAAACTTATTTCACATTTTGTTAATAACGAAAAAGGTGTCCAATACTGGATTGCCCTTGAAAAAACATCTAATTATGGAGGATAATAATGGCAAAAAAAGAACCTAGTAACAATAATCAAGAACAATTAACAAACCTTGCAAACAGAGTTTCAAGAAGCTCTATTGCAGTTGTTGATGCAGTTGCACAACGTGGCGGTTTCAAAGGCGAAGAGTTTTCAACAATTGGTGCATTACGTGACCAATGTGTACAAATGATTCAAATAATAGAGTCTATGGAACAAGAACAAGCAATGACTGTTGACGAAGATTAATTTTAAAATGAGAACTATATTATGTCAAGTGAATTTTTATGGGTCGAGAAATATCGGCCAAAGAGGATATCTGATGTTATTCTACCTGATAACCTCAAAAATACTTTTATTAAAATTATTGAAAATAAAGAAATACCTAATATGCTCTTTACCGGTAGTGCTGGCCTCGGTAAAACAACCGTTGCCAGAGCTATCTGTAATGAATTACAATTAGACTATCTAATTATTAATGGGTCTGAAGAAGGTAACATTGATACCTTACGAAATAAAATAAAACAATTTGCCTCTACAGTATCACTACAAGGTGGATATAAGGTTGTTATATTGGACGAGGCCGATTACCTTAATGCACAATCAACTCAACCTGCATTAAGGGCATTTATTGAAGAATTTTCAAACAACTGCAGATTTATTCTTACATGTAATTTTAAGAATAGAATTATTGAACCACTACATTCTCGTTGTAGTGTATACGAATTTAATGCCACTAAAAAACAACTGGCAAATCTTGCCGGCCAATTTATGACAAGGGTATCAAATATTCTTACTGACGAGGGTGTTACATTTGATAATAAAATTATTGCTGAATTAATTATGAAATACTGCCCAGATTGGCGAAGGGTATTAAACGAATTACAAAGATATTCAATCAGTGGTTCCATCGATTCTGGTATACTTGAAAATGTATCGGATATAAATTACAATAATCTTTTTGGATTTCTTAAGGAAAAGGACTTTAAAAAAATGCGACAATGGGTTGCAAATAATATTGATTTGGACTTTTCTGTTATTGTTCGAAATGTTTATAATAAAATGGAAGAGGTTGTAGATGCTTCGTCCATTCCACAACTTGTATTAATACTTGCTGATTATCAATATAAAAATGCCTTTGTTGCAGACCACGAATTAAATGCAGTAGCATGTTTAACGGAGATTATGGCCAATGTCAAATTCAAATAAAATAGGATTTACATGTTCTACATTTGATTTATTTCATGCAGGACATGTTGCAATGTTGAAGGAATGTAAACAAAATTGTGATTACCTTATTGTAGGTTTACAAACAGACCCCAGCATTGATAGAGAGGAAAAAAATAAACCTGTACAAAGTATTGTTGAACGATATGTGCAATTATCTGCATGTAAATATGTAGATGAAATTGTACCATATGAAACAGAAAAGGATTTATTGGATTATTTAAAACTACATGAACGAACTATTAATATTCGGTTTGTGGGTGAGGAATACATGGATAAGGATTTTACCGGTAGAGAACTTACCTCAACATTTGGTGATG